>SWCH01002983.1_pt1 | contig 298937 bp, 258 predicted proteins | sample 4690051 | NCBI WGS metagenome assembly SWCH01 (sample SAMN10267282, study PRJNA491770) | bioreactor metagenome | isolation source: DHS bioreactor inoculated with | place: Japan: off Shimokita Peninsula
CCCCCCCAATGTCACTCGCTATAACAGGCAAACCAGTGGACATAGCTTCTAATAAAACAGTTGGCAGACCGTCAATATTTCCAGATTTATCAATAATTGAAGGAAGAACAAATATATCTCCTATTCTCAAAAACTCAACGACATCATTCCAATGAATTTTCCCGACAAAAATGACCTTCTTGTCCAAATTCAATTTAGCTACTAATTGCAATAATTCATTTTCCAAATCACCGCTCCCACCAATGAGAAGTTTGATGTTGTCGTCTTTTTTCAGTATATTTTCACATGCTCTAATTAATACATCAAATCCTTTCTTAAAAACAAGTCTACCGATCGAAATAATAAATATTTCATTTTCCGATTTCAAAATTGGATTTCCAAAATATTTAAATGCAGACTTGGATGGAAAAAAAATGTCTGGATCTGCTCCCCATGCAAGGAGGTGAACTTTATTGTTTGCACCATTTTTCGATGCAAATTGGTATAAATCTTCACTACATGCAGTTACTTCATCCGAAATTCGGAAAATAAATTTTGTAATAAAACGATATAAAATATTCTTTTTTGCTAAGTAAATGTCAGAACCGTGCAAGCTAATCAGTAATTTCTTTTTTGTAATAATTTTTAATATACTTCCAGTAAAACCATTAGGGATAACCCAATGTGAATATATAATATCAATATTTTCATTAATTAAAATACGTAAAGAATGAAAAAATTGACACAGAAAAAAGAAAGGCAATACTAGATAGACTTTACCATTTAAGGAAATATCGGATTTTAAAGCTCGTGAATGCCCCATAATGTGCCAAGAATTTATAGGGAAATATTTGAATCTGTAAAGGTGAATATTCTCTGGAATATATGTTTCGTCAACATCTACATCATATGGCGCTAAGATAAAAATATTATTTCCATTTTCAGCCATAGCTTTTGCAATGGAATTAACAAAAGGAGCTGTGCCGTCTCCGAAAAATCTAGGGAATGAAGTAGTAAGGAATAATATATTCACAGGTCAATTTTACCATATGGGTTATTGGAATCATTGTTGTGGGAAGTAAAAATTCTATTATGAACACCTGTCCCCAAAAAGTTATTATCGTATACTATCAATTAATATTTCTTTATGATTTGGATTAAATTTAATAAAATCAATATCAGAATTCACCATCTCAATTATCAATTCTTCAATAGACTTTTTCGCTTTCCAATTAAGTATCTTTTCAGCTTTTTTCGGATTTGATATTAAAAAAGATTTTTCTGACCGTGCTAAATTGTCATCAAAAACAATAAATTCCTTATAATCAAGTCCTACTGAGTCAAATGCAATTTTGATAAGGTCAAGGACAGAAGAATTTTTACCTGTACCAATTACTAAATCTTGAGGTGTATCTTGTTGAACCATCAACCAAATTGCTTCAACGTATTCTTTTGCGAAACCCCAATCACGCCTAGCATCTACATTTCCAATATAGAGTTTATCCTCAATTCCGAGAACTATTTTTGCGACAGAATAGGTTATTTTTCTTGTTACAAATTGAATCCCTCTTCTGTGACTTTCATGATTAAACAGAATTCCCGAGACAGTAAATAAATCATATTTTTCTCTAAAATTTTTTGTGAGCCAATGAGCGAACAATTTACTGGTTCCATAAGGATTTCTTGGAAAAAAAGGTGTGTTCTCATCCTGGGGAGAAAAATCTACATTCCCGAACATCTCGCTGGATGAAGCTTGATAGAATTTTGCCTGGGGGCAGGTTTTTAAAATGGAATCCAGAATGTTATGAATACCCATGGCAGTTATGTTTATATATTCTTGAGGTTCAATCCAGCTATCCATTACAAATGAATTACCTGAAAGATTATAAATCTCGTCAGGATTTATGGAAGATAAAACCGATTGCAATTCGCTTAAATTTAAGATATCCAAATAAATTAAATCTATTTGATTAATTATATTATTAAGCCGATACTTGCCATGTAAAGTCAGTCTTTTCAAAATACCAAACACTTTATAGCCATGACTCAACAAAAGTTCAGCCAAATATGAACCATCTTGACCAGCGATACCAATAATGATAGCTTTTTTGGATCCCATATTACGACTTTCTTATTTTTCTTATGGTTTGTGCAGGGTTCCCAGCAATAAATGAATTAGGTTCAAATATCCCATGAAGAACACTTCCTGCACTAACTATCGAGTTTTTTCCAATTGTTGATCCAGGAAGAACAATGGAAAACGAGGCAACCCAGACCCCTTCTTCAATTAATACGGGTCTAGATAGTATACTTGTTTGTCTTGTTCTTCCTTCTTTAAAAAAGTCATGAGTACCGGTTAATATTTTTACTCCCCATCCAAAAAATACATTATTTTGAATGATGACTTGGTCTCTTGAATCAATGAAAGCATCCTGGAGATAAATATTTTTTCCAAAAATCAGGTTTTGGTAATTTTCTAGATTGATAATCGCCTTTTCAACCATGTTGTTGTCCAGGTGATTTGCGTACAACCACTTGGATCTATCAATAATGCTTCTAGACGTGAGTGTTTTTAATGAAAACAAGGATCTCAAAAATTTTGCATACATGAATAAGTTGTTCGATTTATTATTCTGCCCAATCACCAGCAATCCCCTCAAGTTCATTTTCTCGAATTGAGTAAATAATCCTATTATTTATATCCATTATTCTTAGAATAGGTATCGTATCAAGAGTGGAAGAAAAAAGTATAAAATTTCCATCGGGTGAGAAAATTGGCCAATCTTGTCCAATTTCATCATCGGTTATCTGGATTTGATCATTATTGGAAAGATCGAGAAGGAATATTTCGTTTCCGTCAAAAAAAGAATTGTTTTTATAAAGACGCCGAAATACAATATGGGTATTTGAAGAATTGATGTCTGGACGATCATCGAGACCAAAATCAGTTAATTTCCCCGAATCAACTGAATTGCTTGTCCCCTCATATATATTGAATCCCTTTTCATCATCTATAAAATAAATAGTATTACTGTCATCACCCCATTTTGGTGCACTTTGATTGCTGGTTGAATTTGGAAATAAATCGCTAACTTGCATATCAGATAAACTTAAAACTTGTAAATGAGCATATGGTTTTTCGCTGCTAACAAAGATAATTGATTCTTCATCTGGAGACCACTGTGCTCCCCATTTATCATAGTCACTTTCAAATAGCATCTCCTGTTTTTCTAATAGAAGATCATAAGTGCATAGTTGATAGAATTGTGATGAAACAGATTTGCAAGAGAAAATAATTTTATTTCCATCAGGAGAAAAAGAAGGTTCTCTATTATCCCCTTCTTCAACAATTTTTATTAATTCTTTGGAATTAAAATTCCAAATTGCAATATTATATAATCCATTATTTTCGATTTGAAAAACAATTTTTCCTTCAATATCTACGGAATCATCCAAAAGTATTGTATGAATTTCGGAACCTAAAATTGATGCTGTTGTTGGTGTAGGGGTGCGCTCGAATGAAATACTATTTTCGTTCTTATTATTGCAGGATGATAAAACGGTCAAACCCGTTAAAAAAATAAAGAAAATTATTAATTTAGAAAAAAAATGAGATTTCATAATATTAACCTTTATATTTACTGAATTTTTCAATACAAAATTTTTAACATTCAATTTTTTGAATTTTTCATAATCTCTTCCAACATCTTCCGATTGCTCGCAATCAGATCTGCCAGCAGACCATTCAACATGGTCTGAAATCCAACGATAATCAAGACCGCTGAAACAATCACGGACTGCACATGCCCGTCTCCCTGACCCTGGAGAAAGAAAACCAAATACCTGACAGCCAGCGCACCTCCTGCTATTAGAAGGATCAGCCCAATACTGAAAAAGACCCGAATGGCTCGATACATGGCATAAGCTCGAATAATGGTGATTGTAGATTTGATTAAATAATCCCAGATGCCATGCATCAGGCGTGAAGGGCGGCGGGGGGGATTGGTGCGTACGGGGACCGATGTAACGCTGATATTGCGGTTACCGGCCTGGATCAATGTTTCCAGTGTGTAAGAGTAATTTGAGAGCACGTTAGTTTTCAGGGCGGTTTCACGTGTCATGGCTCGAAAACCACTGGTTGCATCGGGTATTTCCAGTCCAGCTGCTTTGGACACCACATAACTCCCGAATGTCTGAAGTTTTCTTTTTAAGGGTGTAAATGATTCTTCTGTCGCAACCCCTCTATCGCCTATTACTAATTCTGCGTTTCCCTTGATAATCGGCTCAATTAATTTGGGTATATCAGCGGAGACATATTGATTGTCGGCATCGGTGTTGACAATAATATCTGCACCCAACCGAATACAGGCATCCAACCCCGCTTTGAATGCTCCGGCTAAGCCCTGATTCTTTTTGAGGCGGATGACATGGTTCGCGCCATACTCTTTCGCGACTTCAGCGGTATTGTCCTGGCTGCCATCATCAATCACCAAATATTCGATCTGGTCGATTCCATCGATGTTTTTAGGTAAATGCCGGATTGTTTCGGGCAGCGTCAATGCTTCGTTGTAACAAGGGATTTGAATGATTAGTTTCATTAAATATTGAATTCACTGCAAAATTTTGATTAAGTATATCATAAGCAAGTTTTCGATCATTCAAAATTTTGGTGTTGAATTTTTCCATATTGCACCTTATTTTCAAAACAAAATCAGGCATAACTCTTGCACCTTAATTCACTACATATCAATTCATTTCGGAGGTTCTGATGAAACGTGCTTTAGTGATTTTATTATTTGTTTTGATGTTAATGGCTGCCTGGTTTCGATGGTTTGATGAAATTGATCCGGAAACTGTAAAAGCAGATCTGCAAACCCAAGCCACAGTTCTTAAGGAAAAATCATCCACTTTCTCGTTTGAGGATGAGGTTTCTCAAATCATTGCTGCTCTGGATAATTTTTTCTCTCCACCTAAAGATGACATTCCTGAAGGTGGGACAGTTGCCTTTATACTAGCAGATGGAACAGATTTGGAAACACAAGTTGTAGAAGTTGCGAAGACCGATGAAGCGGACAGCTTAGTGGAAGATGCCGCCATTGAGACTACAGAACAGCCCATGCCGGATGCTTCTCAGCAGCCAGTCGATCAGCAGGAGACCCCGCAGTTCTCTCCAGATCCTAACATGGGGTATCCAGCTCCAGTTGTTGAACCCGTTCTGACCTCCCCCACAGAGCAAGTTGTTGAAGGTCCTGAACCAATCGAAGTGGCGACTGAACCGACTGAGGAAGTCGGGCAATTAGAAGCTGCCGCAATATCCGGGTCCCCATTAATGGAATTCAATCAATTACAAGAGACTGTGCCTGGATCATTCCTGCCGTATGATCTTCAGTCTGTGGAACCTTTATATACATCGAATTTTGTTCATCCAGAAGCTGCTTGCAATTGGATGGGTGTGGCAGGTCAGATATTTGGGGAAGATCTCGAGCCTGAAGATGGTTTGATAATTGTCGTTGAAGGTGCTGTAAATAATAGTATGGTCGAAGTCTTAGGGTATAGCGGCTTAGCGCAGTCCTATGGTCCTGGTGGCTATGAATTAATTTTGAGCCCGGTCAATCGTCCCGGAATTTTCTGGGTGCAATTATTTGATGTAGAAGGACACCCACTGAGTGGTATCTACTCATTCCAGATGAATGGAACTTGTGAACAAAATTTGGCCATCATAAATTTCACGCTAAAAAATGATGCTGAAAGTAAGTATGTCCCCACGGTTATACCCTGAGTGAACCGGATCACCTAACACGTTTCTGATCCTTAACCGAAAGCACACCCAGTAACAAATTTGGGTGTGCTTCTCTCTTTAATTGACGCTTATCAGTAATTGACTTTCTCTGACTAAGTCCATTCGTCATTACTCAAAATTCATCCCCCATTCATCGCTTTGGCTTGACCTTTCTGCATACAGGGTTTATAATTCAGCAACTGAATTTTGAATTATGACAACTTACTCAGAAAATGAACACCGTGAACTAGCCTTGTTGGAACACATCTCAGTGGATCCAGATGCGACCCAAGCGACACTTGCTTCTCAACTTGGAGTTGCTGTCGGTACCATCAATTGGCATCTGAAAAGATTGATTGACAAGGGCTATGTAAAAGTTCGCAGAGCGGAACGACGAAAGCTTCGCTACATCATCACACCTGAAGGGATTGCTTTGAGAGCCCGATTGGCAATTGATTATATTCAAACCTCCATGAGTTTATATAGACTGGTGCGTGAAAGATCTTTGAAAGCCATTCAACAACTCAGAAAAGCAGGATTCCAGGAGGTTCGCATCGTAGGAGAGGGAGAAGTAGCAGAAATCTGCCGCCTGACCTGTATGGAACAAAATATTCTAATGGTGGATGAGGGGATTGAGACTCCTATTTTCAGGATAAATGAACTAAAAATACATGTTGACTTCATGGAGGACCAAACAAAATGAGTGAATTCTGGAGAGATCAGCGTTTTGTGGTAACAGGTGGTGCCGGTTTTCTTGGCAGGGTGCTAACCGCTAAAATGCAGGCTAGAGGGGCGAATCATATTTTTATCCCTCGCATTGAAGATTACAACCTGGTGGAACCAAATGACATTGATCGGATGTTAGTTGATTCCAATCCGGATGTCATTATTCATCTGGCTGCGCATGTGGGTGGCATCGGGGCAAATAGCGAACATCCGGCGGAATTCTTTTATGACAATCTAATGATGGGTGTCCAACTCATGCATAAAGCCTGGCAAACGGGTGTAAAAAAATTTGTGGCGATTGGTACCGTTTGTGCCTATCCAAAATTTACACCAGTACCCTTTAAAGAAGATGATATCTGGGATGGATATCCGGAAGAAACAAATGCACCTTATGGGTTGGCTAAGAAAATGTTATTGGTGCAATCTCAAGCCTATCGACAACAATATGGTTTTAACTCTATCTTCTTACTTCCTGTGAATTTATATGGCCCGGGAGATAATTTCAATTTGAAGTCCTCGCATGTCATACCAGCATTAATTCGAAAATCTATCCAGGCTGAAGACGATGGGATTCCGGAAATTGAAGTATGGGGTGATGGATCTCCAACCAGGGAATTCCTATATGTGGAAGATGCGGCAGAAGGGATTCTCAAGGCAACAGAATTTTACAATGAGTCCTTACCTGTGAACCTGGGATCAGGATATGAAATCAGTATCAAGGATCTCGCAGAGAAAATAGCGTTCCTTTCTGGGTTTAGTGGAAAACTGACCTGGAATACAGAAAAACCGAATGGTCAGCCACGACGAGGCTTAGATACTTCACGGGCTCTTGAGAAATTTGGTTTTAAGGCTAAAACGACATTCGATCAAGGCCTGGCGAATACAATTAGCTGGTTCAGAGACCATAAAGACGAAATTAATTAAAGAAAGTTATTTCTTTTGTAGATATGACTACCAACCAGAACCAAATTCCGATCACTTATTTGCGACCCGCTAAAGGATTCGCTGCTTTGAATTTAAAGGATCTCTGGGATTACAGAGAATTGATTTATTTTCTAACGTGGCGGGATTTAAAAGTTCGTTATAAACAAACAGTTCTTGGTTTTTCATGGGTAATTCTTCAGCCAATTATCAATATGGTTGTATTCACTGTGCTTTTTGGACAACTCTTGAAAGTCCCAACCGACGGAATACCTTATCCAATTTTTTCATTTGCGGCCTTACTACCTTGGTTATATTTTGCAGGATCATTGACCAGATCTTCAACAACCCTGGTTGGCAGTGCAAATTTAATCAGCAAAGTATTTTTTCCAAGAATGGTTATTCCAATTGCAGGCGTTTTATCCGGGGTTGTGGATTTCCTGGTTTCACTAATTGTTTTGATTGGAATGATGTTGTTTTATAAGATTATTCCTACCTGGAATTTGCTGATGTTACCGGTCTTTTTGTTTTTAGCAATGTTGACCGCGCTTGGATTTGGTCTCTGGCTTTCCGCATTAAATGTACGATTTAGAGATATCAATCATCTGGTTCCATTTATCATCGAAATCTGGAAATATGCAACTCCAGTCATCTATGGCGCAACGTTAATTCCGGAGAAATTTCGTTTTTTGTTGGGATTAAATCCAATGACAGGCGTTGTTGAAGGTTTTCGATGGGCAATCCTGGGCAGTAAATATGTGGAAAATTTTAACCCTGGTCCATTATTTATCGTCTCCATATCAATCACTTTATTTGTTCTTATTTCTGGTGTTATTTTCTTCCGTAATACCGAAAGAACATTTGCGGATATTATTTAAATGAATGATATAGCCATTCACGTAGAGAATCTATCAAAGAAATATAAACTGGGTGCGATGTATGAGCGCCAGGATACTCTGCGTGATTTACTGGTATCCACTTTTAGATCCCCATTTCGTAAAAAATCAGGTTCTGAAAATCAGATCCTATGGGCATTAAAGGATATTAGTTTTGATATCGAACGAGGTTCAGTCGTGGGTATCATCGGCCGGAATGGCGCCGGAAAAAGCACATTACTCAAGGTCCTCTCCCGAGTGACTGACCCAACCAGTGGTATTGGAGAGATTCGTGGACGGGTAGGTTCTTTGCTGGAAGTCGGTACGGGTTTTCATCCGGAACTGACTGGGCGAGAGAATATATACCTGAACGGTGCTATTTTAGGCATGAAGAGAATTGAAATAGAGAAAAAATTTGATGAAATCGTCGATTTTTCTGAGGTGGCAAAATTCATTGATACACCAGTCAAACGCTACTCCAGTGGTATGTACCTGCGCTTAGCGTTTGCTGTTGCCGCTCATTTAGAACCTGATATTTTAGTGGTTGATGAAGTTCTGGCAGTCGGGGATGCCGAATTTCAAAGAAAATGTCTTGGAAAAATGAGTGACGTGGCTGAAGAGGGCCGAACCGTGCTCTTTGTTTCTCATAATATGTCCGCTATTCTGCGCTTGACGTCAGAAACTCTGGTAATGGAAAAGGGGAAAATAGTAAATCGTGCTCCCTCTGGAGAAGCAGTAGATTTTTATTTGTCCAGTGGATTTGCGGAAACAGGTGAAAAGGTTTGGGATGGTGATGAGATTCCTGTCAACGCAAAACCATTCCGCCCTGTAGCATTAAGGATTAAAAACGCACAGGGTTTGGTTGTCAACACCATTCGATCTACCGAGGATATGACAATTGAATTTGAATACCGGCTGGAGGATGTGGTTACAGGTTTACGGGTTGGCATCTATTTGATGAGCGCTCGCGGCGAATATATTTTTACAAGCTTTGATACCGATGAGCCACAAATATACGATAAATTTTTAGCAAGAGAGTCTGGTTTGTATTATAGTCGCTGCAAAATCCCTGCTGATACTTTTAATGAAGGTCGATTTGTGGTCGGTGTAAATGCCAGCACATATCGAATACGCAGATATTTTCAGGATGAACGTGCTATTACGTTCAATATAGATCCTGCCGGAGCACCTGGAATGCAATGGCCTGAACAAAGGTTGGGTCCTATCCGTCCAAGACTAAATTGGGAAATAGAGAAGAAATAATATGTCAATTGTTGGAAAAGAAGCAATCAAAAAATTTTTTGGAAATATTCCATACACCGCTGAATTATATTGGTTATTCCGTCAACAGGGAAAACCAATCAATCGATTTTCCTTAAAAAATCTGGAAAAAAATCTTCCGGGTTTAATTGCCGAGACAGCCGAACTAAAGAAAACAGCCCCAAAAGGTAAGAAAGTTTTTATCTTTGCGACGCTGCATTACTGGATTGAGCACACAACCTTGTTGAGTTTCGCCTTATCCGCTCAGGGACACGATGTCACACTGGGGTATTTGCCTTTTTGTGAATGGCGTTACCCAATCAATCGTTTTGATTTAAGACGTCAAAATGCATATGCAAAAAATATTTTTCGGAAAACTGCTCCATTAATCAACACAGTGTCGTTTTTGTCACGGCGAGCTTCGTATATCCCTCTTTCAAATGATTTAGAAAATTCAGTCAAAGAAGTCAGTATATTCGATTCACAATATACAGAACAAATTGAAGATATCGACGTGAATAGCGAAATTTATAAATTAAGATACCGCCGGAATCGAGATGCTGCTCAATCATTGCTGGAATGGTTACGCTCTGAGAAACCAGATGTTGTAATTGTACCCAATGGCACCATCATGGAGTTGGGGATCTGTTATCGGGTTGCCAGATCTCTGAAAATACCAACCATAACCTATGAGTTCAGTGATCAACGGAAAAGATTTTGGATTGCCCAAAACAGTGAAATCATGCGACAGGATACCAATGAACTATGGAAAGCAAGAATTGATGAAATCCTGTCTGAAGATCATTTGGAAAAAGTTAAGGCATTAATGATTTCCCGTCAAAAAGCAAGTTTATTCGAAAATTTTTCACGTTTATGGCAAGGAATCCCGACGCAAGGCGCAGAAAAAACCCGCAAGAACCTTGGTTTGGACCAAAGACCAATTGTGTTGTTGGCGACAAATGTATTAGGGGATAGTCTCACCTTGGGTCGTCAAGTATTTACGAAAAGCATGGCTGAATGGATCGAGAGGACTGTTCAATATTTTGTTGCTCGTACTGATGCACAGTTGGTTATTCGGGTACACCCTGGCGAAATTAAATCGCGGGGCATATCAATGGTTGAGATCATCCATCGCCTGATGCCTGAATTACCCGAACATATCCATTTAATTAAACCAGAAGATAAAATAAACACCTATGATCTTGTGGAAATTGCGGATATTGGTTTGGTGTACACAACTACAGTAGGTATGGAAATGGCAATGAGTGGGATACCAGCCATCGTCGTTGGTGAAACTCATTATCGAAACAGGGGATTCACATTCGATCCGGATTCATATGTAAACTATTACAAATTATTAGGTGCTATGCTGGAAAATCCAGATTCTTTCCGCCTTGAGAAAGAAAAAATTGATTTAGCATGGAAATACGCATACCACTTTTTCTTTGATTTCCCCAAACCATTTCCCTGGCATCTGGTACGAATGTGGGAAGACTATAAACAGAATGACTTGAAGTCTGTTTTTAGCCCGGAAGGGTTGGCTGTGTATAACGAATCTTTTCAAAACCTGGTTGGCAAACCATTGGAATGGATTAAACGTATTGAGGTTGGTGAACCCCAATGAGTGATATTGAAATAAAACAACAGGTACGTAAATTTTATAATCAGGTCGGCTGGAAAATGGAGTCGGATGGATTCTATCAAAATGCCAGATATGAAGATTTGCGTCCGGTCTCAAGCGAATATATTGAAAAATGTCACCTGCGTGTGAATCGCCATCTCAAAAAAGATGGAAAATTTTTATTAGACGCGGGTTCAGGCCCAATTCAATACCCTGCTTATCTCACTTATATGGATGGTTTTCAGTATCGACTTTGTATGGATATCTCCATCGTCGCCTTACAGGAAGCCAGAAATCGAATTGGTGAGAGGGGATTATTTGTAGTAGCTGACATTGCAAATTTGCCATTCACAGATAATTGCTTTGATGGTATTGTTTCATTGCACACCTTACATCATTTACCCATTACTGAACAAAAAAAAGCTTATAAAGATCTATATCGGGTGTTAGGACCACAAAAAAATGCTGTATTAGTGAATGGCTGGACAGAATCAAAGTTGATGAACCGCTGGTCATGGTTTATGAAATTAATGGAACGCTTTGGCAGTTCAGTTCTTAAAATGCGTGAGAAAAAGAATGAGATCAAGATTGAGCCTTCGCAATCAAAAATTATGGAGAAAAAGCCCACACAAAAAGAGCCTACCGGTACCTATATTGAAAAACTAACAGCACAATGGTTACGGAAAGAATTCTCGAATATGGATATTGATATTTTGGTATGGCGTTCATTGAGTGTTCGATTTCTCCGGGCTGTATTTCACAAAGCACTTGGTGGAAAATTCTGGCTTAAAATTTTATTTGCCCTCGAAGAAAAATTCCCGAAGTATTTTGGTGAGAACGGGCAGTATCCATTGATTGTGATTCATAAGTAATAAACTGGAGAGATAATATGGATTGGTCAAAAAAAGTAGTTCTGATAACTGGTGGAACGGGATCATTTGGAAAGAAATTAACGAGAATTTTACTGGATGAATATCATCCATCCAAGGTGATCGTTTATAGTCGTGATGAATTAAAACAACACGAAATGCGCACTTCCGGATATGATGCTGCGAACCTGCGCTATTTCATTGGGGATGTCAGAGATCTGGATCGAATGAGAAGAGCATTTGAAGGCGTGGATATTGTGATCCATGCGGCCGCATTAAAACAAGTTCCAGCTTGTGAATATAACCCGATGGAAGCCATCAAAACCAATATTTTAGGAAGTAGCAATGTTATTGACGCTGCGCTGGACGCTGGGGTTGAAAAGGTGGTTGCACTAAGTACCGATAAGGCGGTTAATCCTGTAAATCTTTATGGCGCAACAAAATTAGCAGCTGAGAAACTCTTCATTCAAAGCAATTCCTATGCTGGTGGAAGAAAAACCCGCTTTTCCTGTGTGCGCTATGGGAATGTGGTGGGTAGTCGGGGGAGTGTCGTACCAGTTTTCCTTCGTCAAAGAGAGAATGGTGAAATAACCATCACGGACGATCGTATGACCCGCTTCTGGATTTCCTTAGAACAGGGCGTGCGGTTTGTTATTCGCTGTGCGGAACAGATGCATGGTGGAGAAGTCTTCGTTCCCAAAATTCCCAGCATGTCCATCATTGGGTTGGCAAAAGCCATTGCGCCTGAATCCACAGTAAATGTGATCGGAATCCGGCCTGGAGAAAAATTGCACGAAGTTCTTATCTCTGAAGATGAAGCCCGCACTACGGTTGAATTAGAAGACATGTTCGTTGTTCAACCAGCTGAAGCCTTATGGTTCGGACGCGATTGGGAAAAAAAAGGCAGATTAATCACAGAAGAATACCGTTATGCCAGTAATACCAATACGATCTGGTTGGATGTGGATCAGATTAACTCAATCATTGCACCGATTGAGCAGGATTATTTAGCAGGCAAACTCTAATGACCAGGTTTGTTGTCACGGGTGCGAGTGGTTTACTGGGTCTCAATTTGTCATTAATGATCAATCAACAGGATGAAGTGTTGGGTATTGCCAATACCAGCCCGTTGCAAGGACTACCTTTTGATATTCTAATCATTGATTTCGTTTGTGAGAATTTTCAAAAGAATGTGCTTGATCATTTCAAGCCGGATGTAGTCATTCATTGTGCTGCGATCGCCAATTTGGAAGAATGTGAATCAAATCCCGCGTTAGCCTACGAAACAAATGCCAGAGTGCCGGGGGAATTAGCTCTTCAATGCCGGCAAAAAGGAGTGAAGTTTCTTCATATTTCAACAGATGCTGTCTTCGATGGAAAAACAGGCAATTATTCAGAACTGGATGAACCAAACCCTCTTTCAGTTTATGCAAAAACAAAGAGAGCCGCTGAAGAAAATGTTCAAAACCATAATCCTGATGCGATCATAGCCAGAGTAAATTTCTTCGGATGGAGTCTGAGTGGCACGCGCAGCCTGGCTGAATTCTTCTATCATAATTTAAAATCAAAAATTCCAATCAAAGGATTTGTTGATATACATTTTTGCCCGTTATACATCTCGCATTTGTCTGAATTGTTACTAGATATGGTTAAAATGGATTTATCAGGAATTTACCATGTCGTAAGTTCTGATCAAAAAACAAAATACGAATTTGGATGTGCAATAGCAGAGCAATTTGGATTTGATCAAGCGCTGATCAGCCCTATTTCTGTTACCCAAAGTAATTTACAGGCAGAAAGGTCTTTAAATTTAACTCTCTCAACCAATAAATTATCCAAGGCACTTCATCGAAGCTTACCCACCAGTCAAGATGGTATCAAAAAGTTCTATGATGATTTTCAAAACGGGTATGCACAGAGAATAAGAGATTATTCAATAGATAATTAGCAATTGTCTTTAGAAAGGCAGGAAAAAATGGAATTAAAAATTGGTGATAGGCTGATCGGGAAAAACCATCCCACTTACTTTATTGCAGATATTGCAGCGAATCATGATGGCAGTCTGGAAAGAGCGAAGTATCTGATCCGATTGGCAAAAAAAGCTGGCGCGGATGCAGCGAAGTTTCAAAACTTTCAAGCAGCAAAAATTGTATCCGATTATGGTTTTAAAAATCTTGGTGGGCAGCAATCCCATCAGTCTAAATGGAAAAAGTCAGTCTTTGAGGTTTATAAAGATGCATCGGTACCATTCGACTGGTCCCAAGAACTGAAAGTGACATGTGACGAAGTTGGAATGGATTATTTTTCTTCACCCTATGATTTTGATGCCATAGATTATTTGGACCAATATATGCCAGCTTTTAAAGTGGGTTCCGGTGAAATTGATTGGCTAGAAGCATTGGAAAGAATGGCATCCAAAGGGAAACCGGTGCTCCTGGCTACTGGAGCAGCAACTATTGGTGAGGTACAACGAGCAGTACATGCTATTTTGAAGATAAACCCACAATTGGTCCTCATGCAGTGCAACACAAACTACACCGGGAGCCTGGAAAACCTTAAATTTGTCAACCTGAATGTGCTGAAATCATATGCAGTTATGTTTCCTGAGTTGATACTAGGTCTTTCCGATCACACCCCGGGTCATGCAACAGTGCTTGGTGCGGTTGCATTCGGAGCGCGTGTCGTTGAAAAGCATTTTACCGATGATACGAAGCGGGAAGGTCCGGACCATCCATTTTCGATGGATCCAGAATCCTGGCAGGATATGGTATTAAGAACCAGAGAATTGGAAGCAGCATTAGGCAGCCCTGACAAAGTGATCGCTGAGAATGAAGTGGAAACAGTGATTATTCAAAGACGTTGTGTTCGGGCAGCCAGAGATTTGAAAGCAGGTGAAGTGATCACCAGAGATATGCTGGATGTCCTCCGCCCGGCAACTACTGGAGCGATTAAACCATTCGAAATTAATGATGTGATTGGTACCAAATTAAATGGTGATATTTCTGCAGGTAAGGAAATCCGCTGGACAGATCTGATCTAAGGTGTTGATAGGTAATGAGTTTAACCAAACGAGTTTTATATTTTAGTCGTGATCTCACAACACATGATTTTCGGTTTTTAACATCTTTGGCAAACACCGCATTAGATGTGTATTATTTACGCCTGGAAAAACAAAATACAAGTTTGCAAGAGAATTCTTTGCCAGAAAAAGTAAAAATTTTACCTGGTTTAACCGACGACACAAATAATGGATCAGAAAATTTTTCACTTTTAGTTGATCAGTTGCGTGAAATCATTCATCAGGTCAATCCTGACATTCTTCATGCAGGTCCGATCCAGAGCTGTGGTTTCTTAAGTGCATTAACCGGATTCTCTCCATTAATTACGATGTCCTGGGGATCAGATATTCTGGTTGACAGTGAAAAAGATTTTTTGTGGCGGTGGGTTACAGATTACACCTTAAATAAAACATCTGTTTTGCTTGGAGATTGCAAAGCTGTAAAAATGAAAGCAATCCAGTTTGGATTTTCGGAAAACCGTATCGTTCTCTTTCCGTGGGGAATTGATTTACGCCAATATCAACCTGGAAAAAATCTTCAATTCAGAGAAAGATTGGGTTGGGCTGATAAATTTGTTTTACTTTCAAACCGATCCTGGGAGAGATTGTATGGTGTGGAGATTATTGCCAAAGCATTTGTTGCTGCTGCGAAATCTAAAACAGACCTGAGGCTAATCCTATTGGGGTCAGGTTCACAAAAAAAAGAAATTACGAAAATTTTCGAAGAAGCCGGGATGATCGATCGGGTTCATTTTGGTGGGGTCGTTGCACAGAAGAACCTGCCAGACTATCTCCGTGCTGCGGATTTATATCTCAGTGCATCATTTAGTGATGGGTCATCTGTGTCATTAATGGAAGCGTTAGCTTGCGGTTTACCAGTGCTGGTTTCAGATATACCTGGGAACCAGGAATGGATTGATCAGGACCGAAACGGCTGGATCTTTGAAACCGGGAACGTTGAAAACCTAAAGAATTCTATTTTGGAAATCTATAAAACACAATATAAACTTCCTATCATTAGCCAGGAAGCCAGAAAAACAGCAGAGAAGAAAGCTAATTGGGAAGACAACTTTCAAAAGTTATTGTTTGCGTATCAATTAGTTTTAGATTCGGATCTCACGTTTGGAGAGCAATCAGATTAATTCTGATGATAAGACAATGACAAACACTCAGAAAATAGTGGCAATCATTCAAGCCCGAATGACCTCAAGTCGATTACCAGGAAAAGTGTTAATTGATATCGCTGGTTATCCAATGTTGTGGCACGTGGTTAATCGCGTATCTTCCGCCAAAATGGTTGATAAGACAGTAATTGCAACAACAGATGATCCCGCTGACAATCCTATAGAAGAATTTTGCCTTTCAAATGGGTATGCTTATTACAGAGGTCATCCTTTTGATGTGCTTGATCGCTATTACCAGGCGGCTTTGAAATTTCAGGCAGATATTATCGTCAGAATCACTGCAGATTGCCCTCTGATGGATCCGGAATTAATTGATTCTCTCCTAGAGTCTTTTTTGAATGCAAAAGTTGACTTTGCTGCCAATCGCCTTCCTCCACCCTGGAAGAGGTCCTATCCGATTGGTTTGGATATTGAATGTGTTCATCTTGATTCTTTAAGGAAAGCATGGCAGGAAGCGGAATCGCAATTTGAACGAGAACACGTCATGCCATACCTTTATGATCAATCTGACCGATTTAAAGTGTTATTAACTCATCATGAACCAGACTATGGAGAAAAACGCTGGACTGTAGATACGCCGCAGGATCTGGAATTGGTAACCGGTATTTATGAAAAATTCGCTCCACGAATCGATTTTTCATGGTTGGAAGTAATTGAGATGATTAATCGAAATCCAGAGCTTGAAAAAATCAACACTGGTGTCATTGCAAAAAATGTTGCAGAAGTTGACCAGCGCTTCAGGGAGCAAAAATAACCAGCATGTTAAATCCCAAAATCACAATTTTCACTGCACCTAAACCCTTCAAGGACTCACATATCTCCACCATTCAATATAATGCTATTCGATCCTGGAAATCATTAGAGCCTGATGTTGCAATTGTGTTGATCGGTGATGAAGAAGGGGTTGACTCAGTTTCCATAGAATTAAATGTGCATTTCGAACCGAATGTTAGAAGAAATTCACAAAACACTCCTTTGATATCCTCAATTTTTGATCTAGGTCGAAACCTGAATGAAAGCCCATTATTGGCTTATATCAATGCTGATATTATTATCTTCTCTGATTTTGTAGAAGTGGCTCAACTCGTTTCAAACGAATATGAAAAGTTCCTAATGGTAGGTCAGCGCTGGGATATGAATATTCAGAACCCAATTGAGTTTTCAAAGGGATGGGACAGAACTTTAAAAAATGCGTGCCAATCGAGTGGAAAACTACATCCCAGGGGAGGAAGTGATTATTTTATTTATCCCAGAGCTTGTTTCCTGGAACTCCCGGACTTTGCTGTAGGCCGGGCTGGTTGGGATAATTGGATGTTTTATGAGGCGCGCACGAATAATTGGCCAGTCATCGATGCTACTGGTTCGATTGAGATTATTCACCAAAATCATGATTACGCTCATTTGCCAGGCGGGCAGGCGCATTATCGCCTTCCTGAAACGAATGAGAATGTGCGTCTGGCAGGTGGACGCCGAGCCATCTTTACTTTAATGGATGTCGATTACCAAATTGTAAACAGCAAAGTAAAAAAATTTCCTTTGAACTGGAAAAAATTCTGGCGAGAATTTGAGATATTCCCGCTGATCAAACTCAAGTCTCCCATTCTTGCAAATATCTCCTTTGCTACTCTACATCCTATGCAAGCTTATCGGGAATTTAGACATTGGTTATCTGCCAGGAAAAAAACGAGGAAACAAAATGCGTAAAGGTCAAAATCCTGCAAAATTTGTGAATTCAGTGGCAAAACCAGCCAAAATAACCGTCGCTGTTCTTAGCTACATACCCTACCTGAGTGGTTTTTACGCAGACGCTTTGAAGGTTCTGGATGCCTGTTTAACAAGTATCAAGCAAGAAACGATGAAAGAGTATGATTTATTGGTTTTCGATAACGACAGTTGTGCGGAAGCCCAGGATTACCTGCTTAATGAACTAAGGACTGAGAATATACAATTCTTGATCCTCTCCGACAAAAATCTTGGCAAAGGTGGTGCCTGGAATATAATTTTTGATGCTGCTCCAGGAGAAATCATTGCCTATGCTGATAGCGATGTTTATTTTCATCAAGATTGGTTATCTAAAAGCATGCAAATTCTGGAAAATTTCCCGAATGTGGGTATGGTAACATCCAGACCATTTATTACCAAAAAAGAATTTATTACCAGCACCATTCAATGGGCGAATGAATCAGATGAGGTAACAATTGAGAGTGGCAAATTTGTCCCATGGGAAGTCTTTGCTGAATTTAACCTCAGTCTGGGTCAAAATATAGATGATATCAAAAATGATTACGAACAAAATGACATCGAAAAAATCAAATACAAAAACCAGGTTGCTTTCGCAGGCGCTTCTCATTGGCAATTCCTGACCAGGAAATCCATCATTCAACAATTCCTGCCTTTTGATATGGATCGTCCGATGGGGCAGGTCCGTCAACTGGATGAGCGTATGAACGCTGCTGGTTATTTGAGGCTGATGACTGCTGAAGCATTGGCTGACAATATGAGCAATACTCTGGAAAAATTAGGCGTTAATAAAGCACACGAAAATGAAAAGTCCAAAAAAATAACCAGACTGATAGATTTTCCACTCATCAAACGGTTTTTGTTATTTATTCATCATAGAATTTTTGTCGCTTACTACGACCGGTAAGCGTACCTGGAGCGATCAAATGACATCGAAAACAATTTTTATCTCAGCAGATCATGGATTGGCAATCGTGTATTTTTTACAGACGGATGTTGTAAAAACATTGTTGGACAAAGGGGTAAAGATTGTTTTATTAACAGATGACGCTTTATTGGATCAGATCGCCGAGAAATTCGGAGCAACTGGTATTCAATTTGAGGGTTTACGGTTGGATCGGGCGAGAAAATACAGTGAGAAAAAAGAACCGACCTTCCAATATTGGTTGCATCATCTGCGCCGATTTGGTGCTTCTAAGAAAATTAATACAGCCGCATTAGATAGCCAGATTCCCCAGGTTGAATTCGAGGCCAAAGGGAAAAGACGCATCATTCTGCCATTGATCAGATTGATCCTTTTTTTGATGCGCCATTTTCGGTTTGCCAGAAAAATTGTTTATCAACAGCAACTAAAATTTACGCCAGATATCTATTCTGATCTATTCAGTAAATACAAACCAGAATTAGTGGTGGCAAGTTCCCCTGGATGGCGCTATGACCGCTATTTATTGCGCGAAGCAGCTGCACATGGCATTCCAACAGCAGCTGTCGTTGTGGGTTGGGATAATCCCAGTAGTTATAGTATTCCCGGAGCTCCTATCGATTGGGTTAATTGCTGGTCTCAGGTCCAAAAGGAAGAATTGGTAGATGGTTCCGATTGGGATCCAGAACAAATTCATATCGGTGGCATTCCCACCTATGATGGCTATTATAAAAAAATGTGGCTGATGTCTAAAGATGAATATTTTAATTTGCATCATCTTGATCCTCAGCGCAAATTGATTTCCTTTGCCTGTAGTTTTGTGACTTTTGCACCCAACATTGAAAATATCAAGACACTGGTGGATCTGATTGAGAATAACCGTTTGGATCAACCTGCACAATTACTTATCCGATTACACCCAAATCATTTTCTGGATGACCCTCACTTTCGAGGTGAACAAGAAATCATTCGCAAATTAGCATTGGAAAATAAATACATCCATATGGTGGAACCAGTCCCATTGGGAGGAGAATTAGGTTATTACTCAGGGGAAGATATGCCCGAAAAGACCTCCATGATGGCTTATTCTGATGTGTTCACGACTGTCTATTCCACTATGGTGGTGGAAGCTGCCATCCATAACAAACCGATTGTCAGTGTTTGTATTGATGTTCCGGGAGGATGGAATGATCCGAATAAATACTCCCTCTCGTTGAAGGAAATTGGGGAGTGGCCAACCCATCAGCGCTTTAGAGATGCACAAGCAGGTCAGGTTGCTTTTGATCGAGAGGCGTTAAGGATCGCTTTGAACGATGCATTCAACCAAAGTGATTTTCAGGAAGAAAATCGCAAGCAATTTGTTGAAAGCGAAATTTCATTTACAGATGCCAGTTCTGGAATTCGGGTGGCTGACTTTATATATTCAAAAATTGGTAAGCATTTTGTGAAGGGAGAATAAGCATGCGTTTCTTAATCGCTGGGTTTGGTTCTATCGGTCGCAGGCATTTCCGAAATTTGATTAGCCTGGGATATGACGATATTATTTTATATCGATCGAATAAAAGCACTTTAGACACGGATGAAATCCGTGGATTCGTCGTTGAAACAGATTTGGAAAAAGCATTAGCACACAAGCCAGATGCGCTTATCATTTCTAATCCCACAGCTTACCATCTGGGCGTGGCCATCCCTGCCGCATTACAGGGTTGTCATCTATTTTTTGAAAAGCCGATCTCAGATTCCTTAGATAGAATTTCCGAATTAAGAAAAGCACTGGAGATCGGTGGTGGAAAAGCGATGACCGGTTTCCAATACCGTTTCCATCCGGGTCTACAACAGACAAAAAATTGGATTGATGAAGGGTTTATTGGAAATGTGGTTGCGGCGCGTGCTCATTGGGGTGAATATTTGCCCGGATGGCATCCCTGGGAAGATCACCGAAAAAGTTATAGTGCCAGAAAGGATTTAGGCGGTGGGGTGATTCTTACACTTTGTCATCCCATTGACTATTTACGCTGGATTTTCGGGGAGATTCATTCTGTATGGAGCAGCTATTCTTCAATTGAGCACTTACAAATCGATTCCGAAGGAACCGCAGATATTTCCCTGTTATTTAAAAATATTATTGGGCATGTTCATCTCAATTACATTCAGAGACCCGGGAAACATGTGCTGGAAATCATTGGTGATTCGGGTACAATAACCTGGGATAATAAAGATGGGGTTGCCAGGTGTTATACTGCAAAAGAAGAAAAATGGCATGAGTTTACCTCAGCCCCCGAATTTGAAAGAAACACATTGTTTATAGATGAAATGCAAAATTTTATTGAATTTATTAATGGTAAAGAAGAACCAATGTGCACACTTGAGGATGGAATTAGGATCCAGGAGATAATTTCTGCAATCTATCAAAGTCAGATTGAAAAAAGAAGAATAGACCTGGTCTAAAACCATTGTTTGAAATAAGTGCTAAAAATCTTGACATTTAACCAGAGGTTCCCATGATGGGTAATATTTTCGAAAAATTTGATATGAAGAACCAGGCAGTAATTGTTACTGGTGGCGCAGGTTTATTAGGGAGACAATTCTCTAAAACACTTGCAGAAGCTGGGGCAGGGGTAGTGGTCGCCGATGTATTACTTGAGAAAGCAGAGGAGGTTGCTCAGGGTTTGCGAACAGCCGGATTTCAGGCAATTGGTATACAGGTTGATGTAACCGATAAAATTTCAGTCGAAACGATGGTGGCGAAAACCATCCAGGAATACGGAACTTTGGGTGCGTTGGTCAACAGCGCGGCAATGGATCCTAAATTTGATCATGCACATGCAGGTCAACACAATAACAGTTTTGAAGATTATCCAGTGGATATGTTCAGATCCGCACTGGATGTGAACCTAACCGGGATGTTTTTGTGTTGCCAGGCTGCGGTTAAAGAAATGCTGAAACAGAAAAAGGGATCGATAATTAATATCTGTTCTACTTATGGCTTGGTTGGCCCTGATCAACGTTTGTATGAAAGGGAAGGACAGCCCAGACAATTCAAACCTGTCTTTTATACAGTGTCTAAAGCTGGAGTGTTAGGGTTAACCAAGTATTTGGCGACTTATTACATGGGAACGAAAATTCGAATAAATGCACTAACACCCGGCGGCGTTTATAATCAACATGATGAAATTTTTACCGAACGATATTCCGCGCGGACTGTTTTAGGGAGGATGGCAGACCAGGATGAGATGAATGGCGCTTGCTTATTTCTGGCATCGGATGCATCCTCTTATATGACGGGTGCAAATTTAGTTGTCGATGGTGGATGGACAGCATGGTAAAAGCAAAATCCGAAATTCTGGCAGTAATTCCTGCCAGGGGAGGATCGAAAGGGATACCCAGGAAGAATATTAAGAATTTCGCGGGTTTTCCATTGATTGCGTATAGCATTCAGGCTGCTTTAAATTCAAAATATGTGACACGAACGATTGTTTCCACAGATGATATTGAAATTGCTGATGTGTCCGAAAGTTATGGTGCTGAAATTCCTTTTTTACGGCCTGCTGAATATGCTCAGGATTCCACGTTGGATTTCCCCGTTTTTGAGAATCTTCTTCAAACACTCATAGCTGACGAAAATTACAAACCAGACCTGGTTGTGCAACTTCGACCAACTTCACCCATTCGCCCAGTCAATCTTGTCGACGAAGCAATTGAAATCATGGTAGGCAATATGGAGATCGATTCAGTCCGTGGGGTAGTTCCATCCGGGCAAAATCCATACAAAATGTGGAAAATTGATCCACAAAATGGTTTGATGTCAGGCTTATTAACAGTAGATGGTATTGCTGAGCCGTATAATTCAGCCCGTCAGGCATTACCAGATACGTATTGGCAAACGGGGCATATTGATGTCATTCGGTCACACGTGATTCTTGAACAAAAATCGATGTCTGGAAAAAAAATTAAACCCATTTACATCAATCCAGATTTTACTGTGGACATTGACAAACCATCTGATTGGCAACGGGCAGAATGGCTGGTTTGGTACGGTGGACTGGAGATGGTTGTGCCGGGCAATAAAAGGAGATCCATCCCCAAAAATGTTGAACTGGTTGTTTTTGATTTTGATGGTGTGATGACCGATGATCGCGTTTTTGTAAACCAGGAAGGTGTAGAAATGGTTGCAGCGAATCGCCGCGATGGGATGGGAATCACCCTATTACACAAAGCTGGGATCAGGATGATGGTTCTTTCGTCGGAAAAAAACCCCGTGGTCCAGGCTCGCTGCAATAAATTGAAACTACCAGTTATCCAGGGAATTGACGAAAAGGCTGCCGTATTAAGAAAATATCTTTTGGATAATAAGATTAGTTCAGATACTGTTATCTATGTTGGCAATGATATTAACGACCTGCCCTGTTTTACTGAAGTAGGATGCGCCTTCGCAGTCGCGGATGCCCATCCTCTTGCCTTAAGACAGGCCGATATTGTCTTACGCCACAATGGTGGGTATGGTGCAGTGCGCGAGCTTTGTGACATACTGTTACAATCCAGATCATAATCAGCGAAGGAGTAAAAATGGCAAAAGCAATACAAATCGAAAATAAAAGGGTGGGAGATGGTTATCCTGTTTATATTATTGGCGAGATTGGTATTAATCACAATGGGGATCTAGAAATTGCCAAGAAATTAATAAAAGAAGCTTACTTAGCAGGCCTCGACGCTGTTAAATTCCAAAAAAGAACTCCTGAAATCTGTGTGCCGAAAGAACAACAAAACCAAATGAGAGATACTCCCTGGGGTTACATCAACTATCTGGATTATCGATACAAAGTTGAATTTGGTGAAGGGGATTATCGGGAAATTGATGATTTATGCAAAGAGTTAGGAATCACCTGGTTTGTTTCTGTCTGGGATGAACCATCTGTCGATTTTATGGAAAAATTTTCTCCCGCCTGCTACAAAGTTCCCTCGGCTTCCATGACGGATTTGCCTCTGTTGAAGAAACTGCGGGCAACCGGCCGACCGATTATTTTGTCGACGGGGATGTCAACCATGGATCAGATTAGAACTGCGATTAAGGAAATTGGCAGCGAAAATCTACTGATTACACATACAACCAGTGCTTATCCATGCCCTCCGGATGACCTGAATTTGCGGATGATCCAAACTTTGCAAGCTGAATTTGATTGTCCGATTGGTTATTCGGGGCATGAAGTTGGCCTGGTGCCTTCAGCAATTGCGGTTGCTTTAGGGGCATGTTTAGTGGAACGTCATATTACCTTGGATAGAGCCATGTGGGGATCTGACCAGGCTGCCTCGGTTGAACCTCAAGGAATGGAGAAACTGGTCAAATATATTCGGGTTACTGAACATGCGCTTGGCGATGGTGTAAAGAAAGTGTATGAGAGTGAAAAATCATCATTGAATAAATTGCGCAGGGTTACGTCGTTCTAATGATTCGAAGGCTAAGAAAGATTAGAGCGGGTATACGCCAGCGCTGGATCCATTATTTAAACGATCATCACCTTGAAAAATTAGCGGGTGAGATAAAAAAGCATTCAAAAATAAAGTCTCAGAAGCCGGTTGTCTTTATGGGTGTCTCTACCAGGCTGCAAGGAATGAGTTTAAATGCTGGTTTTGCTTTGCTTACCAAATGGAGCTTGCAATTGCAAGGAGTGCCGGTGATTCAGTTCGTTTGTGATGCCGGAATGGATCATTGCATGTTAGGTAGTATTCTTAATCAACCTTTGGATAGCCCCCCCTGTGCTGTTTGCATCAGACAATCGAAAAGGATGTATACCCATTCAAATATTGTCTGGTTCAAAAATCACCCCTCTGCTGAAATCATGCATGAAATAAATGATCTGTCACTCCAGCAATTATCAGAATACGAATATCAGAATCTTCCTTTGGGGGCGCTGGTATTACCTGCAATTCGTTGGGTTTTACGATGTTACCATCTTCCCGAAGACGAAGTCACCAAAACTCTTTTTAGAAGTTATATACTGGCTGCAGAAAATATCGCATCTCAATTTTCCAAATTAATCGCGAAAGAAAAACCGCAAAAAGTGGTTGTTTTTAATGGCATGGCTTTTCCAGAAGCGACAGTTAGATGGGTTGCTCAAAAACATAATATTCCAGTCATTACTCACGAAGTAGGTTTACAACCGTATAGCGCATTCTTTACGTATGATCAGGCAACGGCATATCCGATAGAAATCGCTGAGAATTTCTCATTAAATGATGATCAGAATAAAATATTGGATCAATATCTTGAACAAAGGTTTCAAGGTAATTTTTCTATGGCTGGTGTAAAATTCTGGCCAAGCATGCGCACTTTAAGTGGTTCGTTTAATAATTTATCAGAGAAGTTCAAACAAATCGTACCGATTTTTACCAATGTCATCTTTGATACCAGCCAATCACATGCCAATGTCGTTTTTGAACACATGTTTGACTGGCTTGATCAAGTTTTGACGATCATTCAGAAAAATACAGATACATTATTCGTCATTCGGGCTCATCCGGATGAAGCCAGACCGGGGAAAGCAAGTCGAGAATCAGTATCTGAATGGGCCAGATTGAATCGAGTTGATACCCTCGAAAATGTGGTTTTTGTGGATGCAACCGAATATTTTAGTTCATATGAATTAATTCAGAAATCGAAATTTGTCATGATTTATAATTCCACCATCGGACTGGAATCAACCTTGTTAGGTGTTCCGGTTTTATGTGCTGGAAAATCACGATTTACCCAAATTGAAACGGTTTATTTCCCCAGGACGCGGGATGAATACCTCCGGACTTTCGAAGAATTCCTGGTTGCGGAAGAAGTGACCTTGCCTGAGAAATTTATTGAAAATACGAGAAAATTTCTGTATACCCAACTGTATCGGGTATCATTGCCTTTTGATCGATTTCTGGAAGAGGATCGCGTTTGGAATGGTTACGTTCAATTAAAGAGTTTTGAATGGCAAGACTTGTTGCCTGAAAATTCTGAGACACTGAGAGTAATCTCCACAGGAATTTTAGAAGAAACTGCATTTGAGTTGGAAAAATGAGTCCGGTCTGTTCAATTGTCATCCGCGCTTTCAATGAAGAGGCACATATCTCCAAATTACTGGATGGGATACGGCATCAAACCATTGATGACGTTCAGGTCATCCTGGTTGATTCCGGTTCTTCAGATCGGACTGTTGAGATTGCCAATCAGTATCGTGTTCAAGTCGTAAGTATCCAACCACAAGATTTCACGTTTGGAAGATCGCTCAATCTCGGAATATCTCACGCAAAAGCCGACTTCGTAGTTTTTGCGAGTGCACATGTTTATCCAGTTTATCCGGATTGGCTGGAACGATTATTAGAACCATTCAATGATGAGAAAGTTGCCTTGAGTTATGGGAAACAACGCGGAATGGAAACCACACAATTCTCAGAACATCGGATTTTTGAGCACTGGTTTCCGGATATCTCTACCAACAATCAGAGTCACCCATTTTGTAATAATGCCAATGCGGCTATCCGGAAGAAACTCTGGGAACAGAATACTTACAATGAGATCTTACCTGGCCTGGAAGATTTAGCCTGGGCACGTTGGGCTCATGAGCAGGGGTATCGCATCGCTTATGTGGCTGAAGCAGAGATCGTTCATGTCCATAATGAATCCTGGCGTGGAATATCAAACAGATATCGCCGGGAAGGCATGGCTTTCAAAATGATTTATCCTCAGGAACAATTTGGAATTCCTGAGTTATTAAAAGCATTCCTTACAAATGTAAAAAATGATTTGAAGATTGCTAAAAGAGATAAAATAATAAATAAAGTTTGGAAAAGCGTGCTGGGTTTTCGCTGGAATCAATTCTATGGAACTTACTTGGGATACCATCAATCTGGTCCGTTAACATGGCAATTGAAACAGACTTTTTATTATCCCAGAAATGGTCATCAGATCGATAAAAAGGAACGCGAAATTAAACCGATTCATTACCAGAACTTGACAAAAGAGGATGAAAAATGAGTAAAAAACCAAGAATAGCTGCACTTGTTCCTATGCGTCACCATTCGGTCAGAGTTCCTGAAAAGAATTTTCGATTGATCGCTGGTAAACCTCTTTACCATTACATTTTATCCAGCCTTTTAGCTGTTCCGGAGATTGACCAGATTGTTGTAGATACGGATAGTGAAAAAATTATGGAAGGAATAAATATCTATTTTCCATCCATAAAAATTCTTCAGCGACCTGAGCATTTAAGAGCTGATTCAATGCCCATGAATGAAATTCTGTTGCATGATACTGGAAAAATTGAGGCAGATTTATATTTGCAGACACATAGTACCAATCCGCTATTAAAACCGGAAACCATTTCTAAAGCAATCAATCAGTTGTTGGATAATATGCCAGCCTTTGATTCTCTTTTTTCGGTAACGAAAGTTCAAACGCGGTTCTGGGATCAATTAACCAGACCAATCAATCACAATCCAAACATATTGCTACGAACACAGGATTTACCGCCCATTTTTGAAGAAAATTCCTGTATTTATTTGTTTGAACGCAGGACATTGCTGGAACACAGAAATCGAATTGGGGAAAAACCATTGATGTTTGAAGTGGATCGATCAGAAGCATTTGATATTGACGAGGAACTAGATTTTCTGCTCGCTGAATTAATGATATCTCATCAAACAAAACGGGATTTGGTATAATCCATACCGATACCAAATTCCTGGGAGAAATATGAAACCAACTGTGTTATTGTCTGCACCTTACATGATTCCATTTAAGGAAAGGTTTGTTCCGGTTCTTGAATCTTTCGGAATGGAAGTGATCATTCCAGAAGTGCATGAGAGATTGTCAGAAGAGGAGATCCTCAAATTTGCTGGAGCGATTGATGGTGCTATTTGTGGTGATGATCGCTATACACAAAGAGTTATAGACGCATGCCGACCGCGGTTGAAGGTTATTTCTAAATGGGGAACAGGTATTGATTCAATTGACAAAATCTATGCTAATTCTGTTGGCGTAATGGTTGGCAATACCCCAAATGCATTTACATTACCTGTCTCAGATAGCGTGCTGGGATATATTCTGACATTTGCGCGTCGTTTCCCCTGGATGGATACTGCCATGAAGTCCGGCGAATGGAATAAGATTCCTGGCCGGTCATTGAGTGAGAGTTCTTTAGGTGTGATTGGTGTGGGTAATGTGGGCAAGGCAGTCATTCGACGGGCAAAAGTGTTTGGAATGCAACTACTCGGCAATGATATCCGTGATATCGAACCTGATTTTATTCTTGAACAAGGGTTGAAAATGGTATCTTTGGAGGAGTTATTGAGCAACTCCGATTTTGTCAGCTTAAATTGTGATTTAAATCCATCCAGTTACCATCTAATCAATGCAGAAACACTCCAGTATGTAAAAAAAGAATCTGTATTAATTAATACTGCCAGAGGCCCAGTTGTTGATGAGAAGGCATTGATTGCAACGCTCCAATCAGGGAACCTGGCCGGTGCAGCGCTGGACGTATTTGAAGTTGAACCTTTACCGCTCAATTCACCTTTGTTAACCATGCAAAATGTGCTTCTGGCACCCCACAACTCAAATTCCAGTCCTCAAGCCTGGGAGAGGGTGCATTGGAATACGATTAAGAACCTTTTGATTGGTTTAGGAATTGACCCCACAGATCTGGATAAATTCAGATCAAGTTAATGGCAGGAAAAAATGAATCAAAAACCGCGCGTAATGTTAATCACAGGTGCTGCCGGGGGAATTGGACGAGCGACCGTACAATTGTTCCACCAAAAAGGTTGGATTGTCATTGGTGTTGATCGCAACGATTATGCCGAAGTCTTTCCCAACAACGGATTATTTATTAAAGCGGATATTTCTGATCCATCCAAACTCGAAGAAATTTATCAGAAAGTGAGAAATATTACAGATACACTTGACGCAGTGGTAAATAATGCGGCGTTACAGGTGGTAAAACCTTTATTGGAAACAACTGTCGAAGAATGGGATGCTGTGATGGCTTCGAATTTAAGATCAGTTTTTCTGGGGGCAAAATTGGCCTATCCGTTATTGAAAAATAAAGGTGGTGGTGCATTTGTAAATGTATCTTCTGTGCATGCAGTTGCAACCTCTTCCGGGGTGAGTAGTTATGCCGCCAGTAAAGGCGGATTGCTAGCGCTGACACGCTCGATGGCGATCGAATTTGCAGGGGATAACATCCGCGTGAATGCCATTCTGCCTGGAGCTGTAAATACTCCCATGCTTTCAGCACACCTGGATCAGATGCGATTGGAGAACCTGGCGAAGAGAACGGTGAATGGCCGCATTGGTGCGCCATTGGAACTGGCGCATGCGATATATTTTTTAGCCGATGAAGAACAATCTTCATTTATGACAGGACAATCCATTGTCGTTGATGGCGGCGCAACAGCAAAGTTGAGCACAGAATAATGATGAAAGAGCAAATCAAAAGAATGCTTCCATCCGCGATTCTGTCACCTGTGCGCGATTCATTAGACTGGCTGAAACGAATCAAGGAACTTCCAGATGCTTATTATCATCCATGGCGGGTTCAATCACGCGATAATCTGGAAAAATTCCACAATGTGCATCAACGAAAACGTTGCTTTATTCTGGGAAATGGTCCCAGCTTAAAGCAAACTGATCTCTCTAAATTGAAAAATGAATTTACATTTGGAACGAATCGGATCTACCTTGCTTTTGAAGAAATGGGTTTTGAAACCAGTTATTACGTTTCAGTTAATGATTTGGTGATTGAACAATGCGCTCATGAAATCCTGGATCTCAAAATTCCTCGTTTTGTATCCTGGAGGGCGGGGAAACGCTGGTTGACACCCCAGCAGAATTTGTTTTTCCTCTACACCACTTACACCGAACCAAAATTTGCGAGAGATATCAGGAATCGATTATGGGAAAGTGCAACAGTCACCTATGTGACTTTACAAATTGCATATTTCATGGGATTTGAAGAAGTAATTTTAATTGGGGTCGATCATAATTTTGAAACAAAAGGAAAAGCCAATACCACGATTGTCTCTCAGGGAGACGATCCCAATCATTTTCATCCCGGATACTTCGGAAAAGGCTTCCGCTGGCAATTACCGGATCTGGAAAAATCTGAAGTTGGATACCAAATGGCAAAGGAAGCTTTTGAAAAAGACGGCCGCAAAGTGTTGGATGCAACCATCGGAGGTAAATTGTCCATATTTGAAAAAGTGGATTACAACCAGCTCTTTTAGCAACTTGTTAAAAACAAATCAAACTTGATCATTTCTTTTTATGAATAAAAAACCACTAATTTCCATCATTACCCCTTCGTTTAATCAATCCGATTATCTGGAAATGTCGATGTTGTCTGTTTTAAATCAGGATTACCCTGCCCTGGAATATATCGTGGTGGATGGAAATTCTACCGATGGAAGCCAGGAGATCATCAAAAAATATGCAAATCGATTGGCCTGGTGGGTATCTGAAAGTGATAAGGGACAGGCGCATGCCTTCAATAAAGGATTGGAACATGCCAGCGGGAAATATATTGGCTGGTTGAATTCGGATGATTTATATTTGGAAGGAGCGGTTTCGGAGGCAATCGAGTTGTTGGAATCGAACCCCGAGGTAGCTTTTGTGTATGGTGATGTTCAGGCGATTAATCAACTGGGCAAGATTACCAATATTATGCGCTATGGAGATTGGAATCTGAATGATTTGATGCAATTCAAAATCATTGGACAACCTGCTGTGTTCATGCGAAGAGAGTTATTAGAATCAACAGGTGGCTTGGATTCATCCTATCATTTTCTTCTTGACCATCATCTCTGGCTAAGATTAGCTTCACAAGCTCCGATCAAGTATTCCAGAAAATTGTGGGCGACTGCCCGTTTTCATGCGACGGCTAAAAATGTTTCCCATGCGGTAGAATTTGGCCAGGAGGCTTATCGTTTGGTTGAATGGATGGAAAATGACCCTGCATTGAATAAAATCTTCATGTCAAATCACAATAAAATTCTGGCAGGTGCCCACAGAATGGATGCCAGATATTTGCTGGATGGAGGTCAATATTCACAAGCTCTACATGTTTATTGGCAGGGAATGAAATTAGATTTCCCCACAATTCTCCCGGAATGGCATAGAATATTGTATGCTGTTTTTGCACCTTTCGGGTTGAAAAAGATTAAAGGCCTCTATTTGAAACTAAGATTTTGGCTGAAAAGGCCAGACATCAAGGGAAAAGAAAAATGAGTTCAATTGCCAATCAAGCAGAAATTGAACAACCTAGCGATAAATTATTTAATAAACATCAGCTCTTGTATGGATTTGCAGTTGTCGTGATTTTAATAATTGGGTTGGGTATTCGCTTCTATGATCTTACAGACGCTCCGCTGGATTTCCACCCAACCCGGCAACTTTATTCAGCCATTAAAGCCCGCGGTATGTTCTTTGTGGATCAACCTCCCGACCCGGGTGGCAAAAGGGATTTTGCTGTCGATTTATGGCAGGTACAGGGATTAATTGAACCACCTGTCATGGAACGGTTAACTGCCTTCACCTATAAGATTCTTGGCAAAGAAATTTTATGGATCGCTCGTGTCTATTCCATACTATTTTGGACGATTGCTGGTTTGGCATTATTAGCTTTAACCAAACGAATGATCGATAAAAATGCTGCGGTGTTTGCCTTCTTGGTGTTTATGGTCACTCCCTACACGGCAATTGCCAGCCGGGCATTTCAACCAGACCCGCTCATGGTTATGTTAATGACCCTATCCATTTGGGGCATGGTTCGCTGGATTGTTCAGGATAATATTAAAAATGCGCTGATGGCTGGATTGTTTGCTGGATTGGCGATCTTCATTAAATCTGTGGTGATCTTTCCCCTGGCATTCGCAATTATAGGAATTGTGTTTTCTGAGAAGAAAAATATCAAAGCGATTCTGCAAAGTAAAACGATTTGGATGATGGGGATATTGGCAGTTCTACCTTATATTCTCTATATGACTTATGGTTTATTGATCAGTAGGGAACTACAATCCCAATTCAGTTTAAGATTTTTTCCACAACTGTGGATTGACCCGGTTTTCTGGTTGCGTTGGATTGAAATGATTGATAAAGTAGTGGTTTTTGAATTCTTCCTGGCTGCGATTCTCGGAATATTATTATTGAGAAATAGCAATTTCAGAAGCTTGTTGTTCGCTTTGTTCCTGGGTTATTTTGTTTATGGTATGACGTTGCCATATCATATGTCTACGCATGATTACTATCAGTTGCCATTGGTACCTATTGTTGCCATGGGTGTATCAGTTGTTTTTAGTAAGATCGTTTCGGGCATAAAGGACATAAAATGGGTCAGCAATGTAGTGATACTGGGTGTTTTGGGGCTATACATGGTCATCAATGCCTGGGATATCCGCGTTGCCCTCAAGAGAAATAACTATGATAATGAAGTCAAATTCTGGGAGAACATGTCAGAGGTGTTTCAGCGGGATGACCGGGTCATCGGAATCACGCAGGATTATGGCTATCGATTGAATTATTGGGGCTGGACCGGGATTGAAAATTGGATGTCAACCGGTGATTTTTCTTTGCGCGAGTTGGCTGGCCAGGAAATTGATTTACAAGCTTTATTTGAAGAAAAGACACAGGGCATGGATTATTTCCTGGTTACACAATTCTCAGAATTGAATAATCAACCTGAGATAAAAGAAATTCTTTATGAAGGCTATCAGATTCGGGAAGAGACCAGTGATTATGTTATTTTTGACCTGAACAATAAAGTTGGAGATTAATTCATGCAACCGCTTGTTTCAATCGTTACACCTTCCTTCAACCAGGATAAATATCTGGAAAGAACAATTAACTCTGTTTTGAATCAAGATTATCCCAATATCGAATACATTGTGATCGATGGAAAATCTACAGACCAAAGTGTGGATATCATTCAAAAATATTCAGGCAGATTAACATATTGGCAATCAGAAAAAGATCAGGGACAAACCGATGCAATTAATCAGGGTTTTTCCCATGCTTCCGGCCAGATTCTGGCCTGGCTTAATTCGGATGACACGTATGAACCACAGGCAGTTTCTCAGGCAGTTGAGTACTTTCTTCACCATCCTGATGTAGGCATGGTCTATGGGGATTGTAATTTTATTGATGCCAATGACAACGTTATTGGAAAATTCAATACTCAACAAACGAACTATAAAAAATTGAGGACCGGCTATGTCCATATCCCACAACAGGCGGCATTTTGGCGTGCTGATCTGTGGTATCAAGTTGCTCCTTTAGACGCATCCATTTATTTTGCGATGGATTATGACTTATGGCTGCGGCTGGCAAAAATCAGTAAGATCGTTTACATACCAAAATTATGGGCAAATTTTCGATTGCATGGGGATGGAAAAACCATTGCCGAAGACGACCGTTGCTGGCCGGATATGTTGAAAATTCATTTTCGCGATGGGGGAAAATGGTGGCAACCAATTGTTTGGAAATATTGGATTCGGAAAATAGCAGCTCCTTATTTGCGATTCAAACGTTATCGATTAATAAAAAAATAAGCAGCATCTCAATAATTTCAAAATGAGACCAACTGTATAAATTCTTTCGAGAAGAATGATTCACGTTGCTATAATTGAGAAAAAGGATCAAGTTAAATATGAAATTGTTTAAATTTACATTTTTGGTTGTTTTAAGCTTATTGATTTTGGCAGGATGTTCTGAGACCCTGACGACTTTTACCCCAGAGGTCATTCAAGTCACTCCTGTAACCGAAACAGTTCGCGATACACCCAGCCCTACCTCTACCCTTGTTGAAGGTGAGAGCCATGAATCTACTCAGACAGTTGTGATCGCAGGAGAAGCTACCCTGACGACCGTGTCTGCTTTTCCTGACCCAGCTTCCTATCAGTGGGTAGAAGTTGCCTCAGGTTTTGCAAAACCATTGGGAATGACATCTTTCTTTGATGGAAACCTGCTGATTTACATTCTTGAACAGGATGGCCTTATTCAGGTGATTGAGAATGGGAAAGTTCTGTCTGAACCTTTCCTTGACATTAAAAATAAAATAACCACTCGTGGATCAGAACAGGGTTTGTTGGGGATGGCATTGGACCCGGATTATGCGGCTAATGGAATTTTCTACTTAAATTATTCCGGTCAGGGTGGGGATACAGTGATTGCCAGATATACCACCTCCGAAGATAAGAGAAAGGCTTACCCTGAAAGTGAACAAGTAATTTTGACTTATGATCAACCTTATTCAAATCACAATGGCGGAAATTTGGTCTTTGGTCCGGATGGATTCCTATATATTGGTTTGGGGGATGGCGGCTCAGGTGGTGATCCTGAAAATAGAGCTCAAAACCCCGACACTTTATTAGGTAAAATGCTGCGGATTGCGGTGCAGGATCAGGAAGTTTACGCAATTCCCTCCGATAACCCATACCAGGCTGGTGATGGTAGAGCTGAGATTTGGGCAATAGGTTTGCGCAATCCCTGGCGATATTCATTTGACCGATTGACGGGCGATCTTTGGATTGCGGATGTGGGACAGGGGGAGTGGGAAGAAATCAATTTTACTTCCGCTAATTTCGATGCAGGTTTAAATTTTGGTTGGAATTTTAGGGAAGGCACCCACCCTTTCAACGGTGAACCGGAAAATCCAGCAGATTTGATAGATCCGATATTTGAATATGATCACAGTTTGGGGTGTTCTGTGACCGGTGGTTATGTTTATCGGGGAGAAGAGTTGCCAGAATGGTACGGCATATATATATTTGGAGACTTTTGTACCGGCAAAATTTGGGGAATCCTCCCATCTGGAGACGGGGAGTGGACCGTAAATCCATTATTCGAGTCCGGTGTAAATATCAGTTCATTTGGGGAGGATGTATTTGGTGAACTCTATATGATTTCACATAATGGTTCGCTTTATCGATTAAGCTCAAAATGATTCCGGATAGGCTCATATTGGGAATGGTATAATGAGGAATGAAATTCGGGAATCTAGCTCGAAGGAGGTAAATATGGCAGAAAAGAAATGGTATCCAGCAAAAACGCAATATTGTAGACACGCTGATTGTGAAGTCCAATTGGAGGTTCATGTAGTCCTGCCACCGGAATATCTGCCCGATCAACCACCACGGGTGATTGGACACCGGTGTTCACACGGTTTACAGTGTAATCTTCTTACACAGCCCTCCTGCACCTGGGCAGGTACAAACCCAGCGTATGACCCGTTTAGTGAACCAGACTAAAACCTTAGTACAAATAAAAAAGACACGCCAAGCGGCGTGTTTTTCATAAAAAACGTTGATTATTAATAACGATCTAAATCACTTTCAGTTTCTTTCCCACTCGCTCGAATGCCTGCAAGCTTTGATCAAGATCATCTTTTGTGTGAGTGGCAGAAATCATGACACGAATTCTCGCTTTTCCGACGGGTACGGTAGGAAACCCTAAAGCCATAGCAAATACACCTTCGCTAAATAATTCTTTACTGAAATCCTTTGCCAGTTTCGCATCTCCTAACATTACCGGTGTGATTGGTGTTTGAGATAATCCTGTGTCAAATCCTAATTTTTTCATTTCTGCTTTGAAATAATCACCATTTTCCCACAAGCGATCTACCAACTCTGTTGATTCTTCCAGCAGATCAACCGCCGTTAGACATGCAGCGACATCCGCGGGAGTTAATGCGGATGAAAAGATGAAGGGTCGCCCGCGTTGCCGAATCCATTCGATTAGCTTTGCGTTGCCAGCCACCATACCGCCCATAACGCCAAAAGCTTTAGACATGGTGCCAACTTCAATGTCGACTTTGCCATGTAAATTAAAATGGTCCACAATGCCACGGCCACCTTTGCCCACCACTCCTTCCCCATGGGCATCATCTACCATTAACATCACATCATATTTACTCGTAACCGCATAAATTTTGTCTAAAGGAGCCAGATCACCATCCATACTGAAAACGCCATCAGTAATGGCTAATAATCTGCGATATTTGTCTTTATTTTCAATAATTTTATTTTCTAAATCCACGGCATCCGCATGATTAAAGCGAATGATGGTCGCGCCTGATAACCGGCAGCCATCGATGATGGAAGCATGGTTCAGCTCATCCGAAAGGATGCCATCTTCTTTCCCTACCAGGCAAGGGATGGTTGCCAGATTGGCGGAAAATCCTGATTGGAATGAAATACAGGCTTCTACACCTTTAAATTGCGCCAGTCGTCGCTCTAATTCCAGATGCACATCCATAGTACCAGCAATGGAACGAACTGCTCCTGGCCCAACACCATATTCATCGACAACCTGTTTGACAGCGGAAACCATTTTCGGATGATTTGCCAATCCAAGGTAGTTGTTAGAACAGAAATTTAACACTTTTTTTCCATCCACAATCAACCAGGCACCTTGCGGAGAACTGATCGTGCGAATCTGATTGTATAACCCGTTATCTTTTAATGATTGAATCTCTTCTTCAACCCATACTAATCGGTTTGACATGGTACCCTCTTTTCAGGAGAAATGATCGTATCATTTCAATAATTTGGGGCTCTGTTCAGGTGAGCGTACAATCGCCTGCCCTTTATTTATTGAGATGTTACAAAATAAATATTTGATAATTAGATTATATACGATGCTGGATTTTAGAAATACTGCCAAAAAACATATTTAATTGAGAGTTCCGTTGGTATTAGAATTTCATTTTGTCTATTCACTTAAATATCCCAGTTCAATTAACGCTTTGCGTACCTGTTCAACCCCATGCGGTAGGACTGCGATTGTATTTGGATTAAGTTCTGCTTGAATAAATTTCTTGACTGACATCGTTAGTAGTTGACGAATTGCTTCAGGATCAGCAATGTGTAATAAAACTGCGTTGCTAAAATGAGCCTGGGTGCCAAAGGCTTCCCATTTTTCAAGGGCAGTCTTTAATTTGGGTGGGAATAGGTGTGGCAGCAAAGGTTGAATAATTTTTAAAAATTGACTGACTTTTAATCCTTGCTCTTTTGCGCGCTGTAACGATAGGGGCGAAATGTGATATTCATAACCATTCTTTGATTTGCCAATCCAATCACAAAATCTGGAAATCTGATAACGCAAGGTTCTGGAAAAGCGTAGTGGGAGGATGATTTTCCCGTAAGAATCAATGATAATTTTCATGTCTTCCGCTTGAATGTTCTCAGGAGGTTGGCTGGATAATAAGTCCTCACACCATGCTGAAAATTTAAAAGCCTGAATGCCACATTCATTACTGCTGGAGGCCAGGTCTACCAACCCGAGCCAAAATAAAGGACCTGTGATCATGAAGCGTAAAAAAGTACCATCAATAGCGTCCCAATGCTCAAATCCACGCAGGTAATTACCTGTTTCCGCATTTTTAATATACCAGGTGTCATAATTGCCGGCTGGGCGTTGAAAATCTGGATTGATCTGATATATATAAGCAATAAAACTATCGATATGCCACCACTGATTGTTTGGAATCAGGGAAATCTGATCCAAAAGAAATTGGCGGGCTTTGGGGTGATTACGATCCAGAATTCCCTCTATGATAATTTCTGGAATCAAGCTCATTTCATTCAAATGATCGTCGTTCAGCCAACGATTGACAAGCAGGGAAAGCGATTCGCCTCGCGGAGATTCCAGGAAAAGTCGGACTTGATCAGGATCTAACGTCCCACGTTCTGAAATTAATTTTAATTCTGAAATAATCGTGCTTAAAAAAATGACCGGTATTTCACAATAATCTTGAAGAATATCGCTTGAAAAACCATTCCGAACTGCAGCCAAATAGGTACAAATATCATCCAGAATAACATCCGAGGTGGCATGAATAACTAGCGTTTCCTTGGCAGAAGCTGGACGTCCAGGAATTTGTTTTTTCTGGATATGAACAGGCTCCAGGCACGAAAAAATTTCTTCCGGAATATAAGCAAATTCCTGCGGTTCGGTCTCGGAACTCAAAAATGCACGGCCGATAAAGGCTCGATACCATAGATATTCTGTTGGTGTCTTGGGCTGGAGGTCAGGACGTTCACGATCTCTCCTGGCTGACCCCATAACCTGGATTTCACCAAAATCTCGCGAAAATTTTGCCCAGGGAATTTTTCCCTCATTTTCTAACAGGGCATCAAACGCTTTCCGAACATTATCAGGAAATACCTCATAGATTTCTTTAATGGTTTCAGGATTGTTCATTTCAGAGGCTAATTGGGTTCTGGCTGTGTAAGCATCTGGGGCTTTTATTTCAATACCCCAGGCATTGGCAACGATCTTCAAAAACCCCAGATCCTGCCCATTCAGCGTACTGGCAATGTTCAGCATAGAAATATCCTCATTTATTGTTCCTATCGTAATCCATACCTGGCAAAATTATACAAGAGAAATCATTCCATCCAAAAATCAATTGAAGTGTTTTTTTAGCATGGAAGACTTGACCTGTCGAATTCGCAAATAAGTTTTAATTGACTTAGAACCTGCTTACCTGTATAATTTCTCAAGTCAAGGTATTATCATGGAAATCATATGGCCTTAAAAGGTAATCTGCGCGATTTTACGATCACCCAATTATTAAATCTGGTTAATCTTGCCTGTAAAACCGGGACTCTCGTTATTGAAGGGCCCTCGGATGTTGCCAGGATTGCTTTCCGTGAGGGTAAATTGGTTTATGCCCAAATGGATCATATGGATAATACATTGGCTGGTATTTTACGAAGGAGTAAGAAAATCAGCTCACGGCAATATGCGATCCTGGCTGAACGAGCATCCAATATGAATGACAAAGAGCTTGGTATTTTATTAATCAATGCTGGGTACCTCAATCAATACGACATTATCGAAAGTCTGCAACAATATTTTGTGGGTATCGTTCGTCAGCTATTTACCTGGGTGGAAGGTGTGTTTAATTTTGAAGTAAATTCTTTGCCACCATCCGATAAAATTCCAGTGCGAATGAATCTTGAAAATTTGATCATTGAAGGATCACGGCAATTACGGGAATGGGAACAATTACAGCAGGAAATTCCTTCCCTGGATATGTCTGTAAAATTTAGTGATCGTCCAGGAATTAATATCAGAAATGTTAATCTGAGTGTGGAAGAATGGCGCGTGGTTTATTATGTAAATCCCAAAAACACCATGCGACAGATTGCCAAAGCAACCAAACTTAATGATTTAGAAATACGGCGCATTATATACTCCTTGTTACAGGCAGGTTTGATTCAAATCATTCGCCCAGGAGAACAGACCGTTGCATTACAGGCAAGAGTTTTTCAGAAATCAGACAAGGTTGAACAAAAATCATTGATTAATAGAATTATCGATAGAATTCGAGCTATTTAGATAGGTATGATATGCAGACGGTAAAAATCGTGGTAACAGGCCCATTCAGTTCAGGAAAGACAGAATTTATTCAGTCAATCAGTGAAATTGATGTTGTTTCTACAGAACGAAAAATTTCTCTCGAATCTGAAAAAATTAAGAATGCTACGACGGTTGCCATGGACTTCGGCCGGATCACCATCGATAATGAATTGGTGCTGTATATGTTTGGCACCCCCGGCCAGAGACGGTTTGATTTCATGTGGGAAATTCTTTCTGAAGGTATGTTGGGTTTTATCGTCATGGTGGATAGTTCTCGTCCAGAAACTTTTCGCGAAGCGCGCTATATTTTGGAGACCTTTCGGGCTTATGCACCTACCCCCTATGTAGTTACGGCTAACAAACAGGATCTGGATGATGCCTGGGACCTGGAAGATATGCGTTTTGCCCTGCGCTTGGATCCAAAGATCAAACTATTGCCGTGTGTTGCCCATGATAAAAACTCGGTCAAAAAGGTCCTTTTAGAATTACTGTATACCATTTTGGCTGAGATGGAGGCAAAATAGTCGGCACTGATGTCATCCATCACCACAGATAAAGGAATATTACACTACGAAGTATTTGGCAAAGGGAAACCTGTAATTTTTCTACATGGCTGGCTGGGTTCGTGGGGGCTCTGGCAAGAAACCATGGCAGCGATAGGGAAGACGAATCGGGCTTATGCACTCGATTTTTGGGGTTTTGGAGAATCAAATGATAAGCTGACTTCCTATCATGTGCAGGATTTTGTGGATCTGGTCAGTCAATTCATGGATCAGATGGGTATTCAGAAGGCACCTCTGGTGGGTCACAGCATGGGGGGAACGGTAAGTTTGATGGCAGCACTCAATGACCCCGGCCGTATCCAAAAAGTGGTTGTGATTGGTTCTCCAATTGAAGGCAAATCGCTGAGTTTTCCCTTAAGGCTGGCTGGTAGGCGCAGAATTGCTGTTTTGCTGTTTCGTAATTTCAGTTTTTTTCGTAGGTCACTCAAGAAAGTATCTCCCTTGATCTGTAAAAATCCTCTCTTTCCAGATATTATTGATCATGATCTTTCAAAAACAAACCTGGAATCATTTTTGAATAGCATCCACTCCCTCAATCAGGTGGATTTAAAACCACACCTTGAAAAAATAAATATTCCGGTATTGGGAATGTATGGAAAACGTGATAATATAGTATCACCCTCTCAATATAAACCATTACTGCACGGGATTTCCCACTCACAAATTGAAATTTTTTCAAAATCCGGTCACTTTATCATGCTTGAAGAACCGAAGTTATTTATACAAAAATTACACGAATTTCTCAATCAGGAGACTGATTTAAAATGAATTGCCTTTCAACATTAAACTGTTCTGGTACGATGACAGAAATTTTATTAGAGGGGTTAAGAGAAACAATAGGAATACCAGAACAAGAATCATTAGAAGGATCTGCCTGGTTATTTGAAAAATTTTCAGACACTGAAACCCAAAAACAAAAAGAATTATTTAATTTTCTTGAAGCAGCTCCCTTATTATTTGGTGAAAGGGGAGCTTTTGGGATCGCTCACCGCATTGGAGAAGCCAGTTTTCGCTGTTTTCTAAAAATGCAAGGAAAATTCTATGCATTAACAGAGAATTCATACCGATTAATGAACTCTCACCAGCGCATCGACTTTGGCTTAAAGAAGCTGGCAGATTTTGCGCAACAAAATTGTGGCGCAAAAATTACTATCAGAGAGAATGAAAAAAAATGGATCTGGCAGGTAATCGAGAATGAAGCACTTGATGCCTGGAACCGCCTGTACTCCCTTTACACGCTCGGCTTGCTTCGGGAATTTTTTGTCTGGACCAGTGGCGGCCGCTATTATCCCATGGAGGAAACATCCCTTTCTCCAAATTCAGGCATATTGTTCCAGATTGAGATCAATAAACAACCTTTGAGTAATTAATGGTCGAGTATCGAATTATTCTGCGTTCCAAAAAGCAGGTACAACCTTTTAATGAAGCCGCCAGAGATTTGCGAATTCAGAATAAACCATTGTGGTTAATTCAACGGGATGTTCTGGCTCCTTACACGAAACAAGAAATAGATATTTCTCCTGGTGATCGTATTCCCATTAAAAATCAATCCTGTATTGTTTTTCGGGATAATTTATTCTTCGATGAGATTTTTATCAAATCATTTATCGAGCTTGCACAGGAAATGAATTGTGCTGTCCGGGTTGCTTTTTCAAGCAAGGACCCAGCTTTTCGCGAGCATTGTTTGCCGCTTTCAAACTCTTATGAGAAAAATGGTGATCTTTATTATGCAGATCTCTGGTATTACCCGGATGGTTCTGTGGCTGACGTGAAACCACTGAAAATGGACTTAAAGTCACAGGAAATTGGCTATTACCACGTGCCCACCTATATGGCTTTTAATCAGGGTGATCTGGTATACCAGGTGCCCCTGCAGAGCTTAATCGCTATCGATTCCTGGGTGCATGTATTCATTGCCGATGCGATTTTCGGGTTGTTCGCCAGAGGCGCACGCTTTGAACAGCGTTTAAAAAATGATCCGAAATTTATGCTGGGTGTTTTGATCACCTCCATGTACGAGGGGAAACAACTATTATCCTGTTCCAAATTGGTAACAATTGGAAAGAATACATCCATTGATCCCAGCGCAGTTATTCATGGTCCTACCTCCATTGGAGACAACGTGACGATAGGTGCTGGAGTTGTGATTGAAAATTGTATTATTGGGAATAACGTCAACATTTCGCAAGGGTGTAATTTAATGTTATCGGTGATCGGGGATGGCACATTCCTTCCTTTCCGGGCATCTACCTTTATGACTACGTTGATGGACAATAGCATGGTGGCCCAGAATACCTGTCTTCAGATGAGTGTAATCGGACGTAATTCCTTTGTAGGTGCCGGGACGACGTTTACCGACTTCAATCTATTACCGATAGGATTACGGGCTCGGGATGCAAATGGACGATTGGAAAGTGCAAATCGCCCTGTATTAGGGGGATGTGTAGGTCACAATTGCCGAATTGGAGCTGGTTTGGTTGTTTACCCGGCGCGCACGATTGAGTCCGATGTAATTCTCATCAGTTCAAAGGATCGGCGGGTGATTGATCATGATATTTCCTACGAAGAAAGTGATCACCATCAATTGAGGCATGCTGCGCTTCATCAGCAACTTTATCCACGAGAAGATTGATAAACAAATGGTTGTTCAGTGATTTTAAATCCTGGCCTTTCTTTTAAACCCAATTGTGAATTTGATTAAGTATAATAAGGTTGTCATCCGAAAGCTAAAGCACTCAATCAGGTGAAGATAACGGGTGAGAAGTTATTGTTCTATTTATTCCAATCATTAATCCGGAGGTTAGGATGGGTAAGGGACGCCTATTAGTTGTAGAAGATGATCACGATATTTCCAATATGTTGAATATTTATTTTTCAGGGCAGGGGTATGATGTGGATATCGCCCCACGAGGAGAAGTTGCACTTGATAAAACCAGGCTAATAATGCCGCATTTAATTGTGTTGGATATCATGCTGCCGGACATCGATGGTTATGAAGTTTGTCGCCGGTTGAGAATCAATACCCGTACCAGTCATATACCGATTATTTTCTTAACCCAAAAGGATGAGCGCAGTGATAAGTTACAGGGGTTGGAATTAGGTGCCGATGACTATATAACCAAACCTTTTGATATTGAAGAATTGCGCTTAAGGGTTCAAAACGCAATCGCCCGGGCAGAACGGGAGAGCCTAACGGATGCCCAGTCAGGTTTACCTTCTGGAAGATTGATTGAAGATCAATTAAGAAAAATCATTCGTGAGAAGGATTGGTCGTTATTCGATATTCGTATCAACCATCTGGAGCCATTTAAAGAGGTATATGGATTTATTGCCGCCAATGATGTATTGCGTTTCACAGGGATGTTATTAGGCGATATTTTGGATGAAGTGGGAACCGAGGCATATGATTTTATCGGGCATGCAGGTGGTGATAATTTCGTTCTGATTTCAGATTTCAGTCAATCGAAAAAGTTATTTTCCCGTCTTAAGGAACGGTTTGCTGAGAGTATTAACACACATTACAACTTCATGGACCGTGACCAGGGTTTTTTGTCTGTCCAGGATGACAAAGGAAATTCCGAAAAAGCTCCCTTGATGAGCTTATCAATAGGTATGGTTTCACCGACTACACATCAATTTGCAGATATCAGGGAAATAACTGAATTAGCTGCGGAAGAACGACGAAAAGATAATCAGGTATAAGACTGGACCTCGTGTGACAGCCTATCTTTTTACAGGAATTTTGACAGCGGCAATCATTGGAATCTTATGGGTTTCAATTCTCCTCATTTTAGGACTTAAACAGAAAAATGAAGAGCAACCAACCGTTGAGATGGATAAAAAAATGGATTATCCTCATCCGGTCTTATTGGTCTCAAAAGGCGGTAAGGTTAAATATCACAATGATGAAATGGCCAGATTAGTTGGCTTAAAAAATGGGCAGGATTTTGATATTAATACTCTTGCCAAAAAATCAAAAAAAAAGGATTTCTATAGGATATTTACCAAACCCGGTACAAACAATTTTCGAATTGATGATGATGACTATGCTAGTTATGGTTATCAAACAAATGATGGAATGTTGGTAACTTTCCAAAAAATAAATCCTTGGAAAGAAAATCTTCCCGTAAGCGATGGAATTTTTCCAACTTCGCTCAATTTTCTTGAAAAAATATTTTCGCATGAAGATCTGGATCAAATTATTACCCTGGTAATTAACGAAATTCAAAATCGAATTCCTGCCGAATGGATCGAAATTGCGCTTTGGGATGCTGAAAAAGAGGAAGTTGTTTCCTATCAAACTCGTGTTTCAGGAAACACACCTATTCTGGAACCCCTAAAACGATATTACGTGAATGAATGTTTTGCGGGAAAAGTCATTTCCCAGCGCAAAAAAATCTATCAAAATAATTTCAATCCTGATCAAACTTCCAGCGCTGAAGATGGATTACCATCTGATCTGCGTGAAATTTTGGGGATCCCATTATGGATGAACAAAGATATTACCGGAGCAATTGTCTTAGGCAGTTATGAACCTGTCGACTTCTCGCAAAAAGAACAGGCTTTAGAGCCACATTTTTTAAAGGAGATATCAATTGGCTTGTATGTTGCCTGGCTGAGTCATGAAGTTACAAGAAAATCCTCGGAATTAAGTGATTTGTCAAAGTTATCCTATACCATCAATAAAATTCAGGATCCACAGATATTTTTCAAAAATATACTCTCCAGTTTTGAAAATCTGTTACCGGTGGATATTTTCGGTTTTATTCTCTATGAAGAACAAACAAATATTCTGGAAGCCAAAAAGCCATTTAAAGGACTCCCTGATCCTATCGTTGATATTATCAGGATTACCATTGCACCAGACAGTCCTGCGGAACAGATCCTCTTTTCTCAGGATATTCTGATCGTCGATAATGCAATGGATAACCAACAATGGACTGATCTTGGGTTATCCCATCTGGCCAGTGCTGCATCCATTCGGGAGGCGGTACTGATACCTTTGTCGCCGGGTAGTGAACCGATGGGGTATCTGTTAGCGGCCAATCATCATAATCATGAGACCTCCTTTTCAAAGGATGAGATGCATCTCCTGATGATCGTTGCCAACCAAACAGCACCTTTAATTGAAAATCTATATCTCCTTCTTCAATCCAGACAAAGAACCCAACGGGCGGAAGCATTACGGAGAATATCGTCTTTAGCCAGTTCATCTGCAACAGTGAATGAATTGCTCGCATTTTCGATTAACGAACTTTCATTGTTGTTACAGGCAGATGTAGGCGGATTATTTTTGTTGGATCAATCTACAATGAAGTTGGAATGGAACCAGGATTCAAGGTATGGAGAGTGGCAGCTAGACGACGCAAATAATGAATTATTGCCTTCATCCTCTGATTTTCATGCGACTGTAACCCTTACCAAAGAGCCTTTGGTAATTGGAAAGTTTGATGAGACCAAACCTGTGCCTTCCTTTTATCAAAAAATAATAGATCAATGTGATTTGCAATCAGCCATCATTGTTCCGATGGTTGTCAAGAATCAAGGCATTGGAGAAATCTGGTTTGGTAGCCATTCACTCAGCTTTTTTGATCAGGGTGATATTCAATTGATTCATTCTGCTGCGAACCAATTGGCGTATGTGGTGGATCAGTCCAATTTATCTATGCTCACGTTGGAAGCGATAAATGAAAAAATGGAACAGGAAAAATTGATTGATGAATTACAGAAAATCAATCAGTTCAGTCAGAAGATAACCAGCTTACGGCCCAGGTTGATTCTTCAGGAACTATTGGACGTTTTGATCGATTTCATTCCGGTTGCGGACGCAGGGTGGATTGGTGTCTGGGATGAAAATCATCAATCTCTACGAGCGGAACATGTGCGGAATTATTCAGAAAGCTTGTTAAATATTAACTTCGAAACGAATAGTCTTCCACATGAAGTCTGTAATCATAAAAAAATAGTTGTGCTCAACGGGCTTGATTTCCCTTTGAGTTATGGTTTATCTGAAAATGATGCTGTTCAATATCTGCGGGGCACTCAACATCAAATTCCCACTGCCTGTCTGATGGCACCCATCACTGCTGCCTATGGTTGTGTTGGCACCCTGGTTTTGGAGATTTTTAATCATGAGAAATCATTTTCTGAAGAAGATGAATCGCTGACTGGCTCTTTTCTGCAACAGGTGAATTTGGCTTTATCAAATGCTGACTTATTTATCACCACTGAAAAACAATCTGAACGACTAAAAATCCTTTCTGACATTTCCAAATCGATGTCTGGCAGTCTGAATAAAGAAGAATTGCAACACTCCATGTTGAAACAATTGCACCAATTGGTAGATTTTCGAACTGCTACATTGTGGGAAAAAGGAAAGAGTACTCTCAAAATAATTGCGACTGATGGATTTGCCGACCAGGAAGACAGAACCGGATTGGTAGTACAAATTGAAGATTCACCGCTTTTCCAGGAAATGTTTGCTACCAAACGATCCGTTGTTGTTGCGGATATCCGCGAAGATCAGCGTTTCCCAGCACTGATTTCAGCCGAAAATTTATCCTGGCTGGGCATTCCACTCATAACCAAAGAAGAAGTCATGGCCGTAATCGCTTTAGAACAAAAGGAGTCAAATTATTACCAGGATAACCTGGTGCAATTAGCAGAAGCGTTTGCTTCGCAAGCTGCGATTGCCCTGGAGAATGCCAGCTTATATCAGGAATCAACCAGACGTACCTCAGAGCTGAATGAACGCACTCAAAAATTAACCTGGTTGAACCAATTCTCCTCAGCAGTCAATCGATCTCTGGATATCGCATACATCGAAAGCTTAACAGCTGAATATTTAATGAATGTTGTCAGGTGTGAAATGATTTCCATTTTCTTGCTTGATGCTGAAAACGAAATTAAATTATCCTTTCAAAGACCGGAAATTGGCAGCCTACCCAAATTGTTGATAGACCAACAACCATTTTTCGATACCTTGAGCCAATCCCGGGGGGTTTATCAAATCCAGAATGTCGCTGAAGAAAAAGAAATTGAGGTTTTAAACACGGAATATTTTGCTCAGCGAGGGACAAAATCAATATTATTTATTCCATTGCAAAGATCGAACGAGGTTTTTGGATGGGTCGGACTGGAGTCTTCAAATTCCAGGCGCTTCACACATAATGAGATTGAATTGGCAATGACAATAACCAATCAAGCAGCATTAGCAATTAACAATGCTACTTTATTGACCGAAACAATAGGGTTGAAAGAAAACCTCGAAGAGAGGGTTGAAGAGCGCACCCAGGAATTGGTTTTAGAACATTGCAGCACAGAAATGTTGCTGAACATATCCAATGAACTTGCCAGAAGTATGGATGTTGATCAAATTCTGGACAGTACTTTAAGCTTGATCAATCAAGCAATGGGTGTTTCGGGCAGTTTGGTCTATTTGCAAGCTGGCAAAAAAATAATCCAGGCTATTCATCATCCATCAGATAATCAAGGAAGCGTAGTTAATGAATCAATTGAAAACTATTTCCAACAATTATTATCGGTGAAAAAGTCAATTCTGGTTGGAGATTTATCTACTGAAAGCTCTGCAACACCTTTTTCAAGCTGGTTATTTATCCCATTGAAATTCGGAGATTCAAATTTAGGGATTTTGTCAATTTTTCAACAAACACCAGAATTCTTTACGCACAGGGATCTGAAATTAGCTGAAGCAATCGCTGGCCAAATCAGTTTGGCATTAAATAACACAGAGATCTTTACACTAATCCGCGATCAGTCCGAAAATCTTGGGTCCCTGTTGCGCGATCAGGAGGTGGAAGCCAGCCGTTCCCAGGCTATCCTGGAGGCTGTTGCAGATGGTGTACTGGTAACAGGTACTCACTCCGAAATATTGCTTTTAAACAAATCTGCACACAATATTCTGGGAATTGCGGAGAATTCCATTGAGCGCTCTTTACCAGGACTGCAGAATTTCTTTGGTGAAAAAGTTACCCAATGGCTTTCAAACATTCAACGCTGGACTGAAAAACCGGCGAAAATACTTACCGATGCTGTGATTTCCGAGAAAATATACTTAAATGAACATCAGGTTATTTCTGTTCATCTCTCACCAGTTCTATGGCGTAACGAATTCCTGGGGACTGTCTCCGTTTTTAGAGACATCACCATGGAGGTTCAGATCGATCAATTGAAGACTGATTTCATCTCCAATATCAGCCATGAATTACGTACTCCAATGACTTCGATTAAAGGGTATGTCGAAGTGTTGCTAATGGAAGCTTCAGGAAAAATTAATGAACAACAAAAGCATTTCCTGGAGATTATCCAGAGCAATACAAATCGATTGACTTCTTTGGTGGACGATATTCTGGATGTTTCCAGAATCGAATCCGGACGAATTGTTCTGAGACCACAATCAATTGACCTGGTGTCGAAGATCAATGAAATGGTTGAAATTCACAAAAACATATCCATGAATGATTCAAAACAGGTTGATTATCATGTAGAAATGCTTGGAAAAATTCCAAAAATCATGGCTGACCCACAGAGAATGGAACAGGTGGTCTTGAATATTCTGAATAATGCCCGGATTTATTCATATCACCAGGGTGAAATCAAAATTACGGTAGAAACCTTTGAAAAATTTATCAAAATTGTATTTACCGATCAGGGGGTAGGGGTTCCGATAGACGAACAGGAACACATTTTTGAACGTTTCTACAGGGGCAGGAACGCATTAAATATGAATTCTGCCGGCACTGGTTTGGGTTTAGCCATCGCACGTATTCTCATTGAAATGCATGCTGGCAAAATTACCCTGCAATCCTCCGGCATTCCGGGCGAAGGTTCCAGCGTTATTGTCATGCTTCCGATCAACCAAGAGCAGGGGGCAGATTGATGGCACGGATCCTCATCGCTGAAGACGAACCGGATATTCGAGATCTGATTGAATTTACTCTGAAATATGTAGGTTATGATGTTGTTTCGGTTTCGAATGGTGAAGAAGCATACCGTCTGGCGAAGAAGCTCAAACCAGACTTAATTCTTCTCGATGTGCGAATGCCGGTTATGTCTGGATATGAGGCTTGCAAGTTGATAAAAAATGATCCAGAAACCAGCCACATTCCAGTGGTTTTTCTTTCCGCAAAAGGGCAAAGTTCAGAAATTAAGGCTGGATTAGAAGCAGGGGCAGTGGATTATTTATTAAAACCGTTTGCCCCAGGTGATCTCAATCGGCGGATAAAAGAGATTCTGGAAGGGTCTGTATGAGTGCGATTTTCATTGATGGTCAATTAGCCCATTATGAAGTCATCGGCAGAGGAAAACCGGTTTTGTTTTTACATGGCTGGATAGGTTCCTGGCGGTACTGGGTTCCAACGATGCAGACGACGTCTTCCATGAACAGAGCCTACGCTTTGGATTTATGGGGCTTTGGAGATAGTGCAAAGAACAATCAATATGCGATTAACGACCAGGTGGAATTTGTGAAAGCCTTTCTGGATAAAATTGGAATTTCTCAGATTTCAATCATTGGACACAGTTTGGGCGCTGTCATCGCCAATGAATTGGCTATTCATTATCCGGAAATAATTGAAAAGGTTCTATTGATCGCGCTGCCACTTTCTTATGATTTATTGAACACCCGCTTGCTCTCAGGTGAGCTATTGGGTCTTGTCGATAAGTTACTAGGAAAAGGGGTTGAAACAGAAGCAGTTAGAAACGATGAACCCAAAAATGATCCGGAAGCCATACGAAGAACAATAGCCGAACTTGCAGTGACCACCATGTACAGAAGTATGGATGAATGCAGTAAGACAACCTTGTTGGTCTTTGGTCAAAATGATCCTGTTGTGCGCGCCCCTTCTGCAGAAAGAGTGCTATCGTTTCGACCGAATATCCACACCATCAGGTTTGAACAATCCGGTCACTTTCCGATGTTGGATGAGAGTAGTAAATTTTCAAGGTTATTGAGTGAATTTCTGGAATTAGGAGAAGATGATTCTCCTCGAAATTTGCAAATCAAAGAAAAATGGCAGCGCAGGGTCAGGTAAGAGGTAGTTCCAGGAAAATTATGGATAAGAATGAAAAGGAAGTGATTGTTTTTTATGATGGTACCTGTCCATTTTGTGTGGCCAGTGCCAGTAATTTAAAAAAGCTGGATTGGTTTAAGAAACTTAAAATTATTAATTTGTTCACCCCTGGCATCCTTGAAAAATATAATATCCCGCTGGAAAAGGCAATGAACAGAATTCAGGTGGTAAAAAACCATACTATTTTCAGAGAAGGTATGGAAGCTCTGTTGTTGATTTCCACTTATTTACCAGTCTTATGGTTATTTATTCCCTTTTTCTGGTTGTCCATTAAACTGGGGCTCGGATCCAAAATATATGATTGGATTGCCAGAAATCGTTTCCTGTTTCCAGTGCCAGGTTATTGTCCAATTCCTGATCCAGAAAACGAGGATAAGACGAATCCTTGACATCGCTTTTATTTCCAATATACTGATAATAAATGTTAGGAGCAACGGGGAGTCCAATTTTGGGCTGAGAGGAGAACAATTATTAGTTCTCGACCCGCAAACCTGATCCGGATCATACCGGCGGAGGAATATGCGATCAAATCTGATGACCCGCCGAATGGTGGGTTTTTTGTTCTTTACAGGGTAAGGATTGATATGGAAGCCGCATTATTTTTAAATGGTGAATTCGAAAAAAGTGATCGATTAACAAAACAAATCAATCAGGCAGATTTATTAGTTGCAGTCGATGGTGGCTTGCAGCATGTGATGGCTTCTGGGCTTACGCCACACATTATCATAGGTGATTTGGACTCTATCGATGCAACCGACCTGGAAAATTACGAAAATAATGGTGTGGACGTTGTTAAATTTCCTGTTCACAAAGATGAAACTGATTTAGAGCTGGCTGTTGATTATGTACTGAGCCTGGGGTTTAAGGAGATACTCATACTGGGTGCGACAGGAGGGAGAACAGATCATTTTTTTGGTAATATTCTATTTTTTTCGAATCCAAAATACCTGGCGTACAGGATCAGAATTCTTACGAAAAAAAGCGAAATCTTTTATTGCACCCGCCAGCAAATCATTGAAGGTGCGGCAGGTGATTTAATCAGCTTGATTCCCATCAGTGAAGTGGTCTCGGGAATTAAAACAACAGGATTAATGTATCCGCTTCAGGATGAGACCTTATTCCGCTGGAAGACCCGAGGAATCAGTAATCAAATGCAGGATCAAAAAGCGCTGATTGAATATGAGTCAGGCGTATTGTTGTGTGTCCATACTTTTGATTGAGTCGAAATGTGGAGGAGAAGAATATGAAAAAAAGAAATTTTCTGATGAACTGCTTGCTAATTATTCTATTGAGCGCCTGTGTAGGCGAGAAAAATTCAGACAATTCTGCTGGCACGAACGACCAGGTACGCACACTGAATGTAATGACCCATGATTCTTTCGCGGTCAGAGAGAATTTAATTCTGGATTTTGAGAAAGAGAACAATGCAAAGATCAATTTTTTATTGTCTGGTGACACAGGCGCAGCATTGAATCGGGCAATTTTAACAAAAGAATCACCCCAGGCAGATGTTTTTTTTGGTGTGGATAATACTTTTTTATCCAGGGCATTGGCGGAAGGTATCTTCGAGCCTTATGATAGCCTCGTTCTCGCTAACATCAATGCAGCGCTGCGTGTTGATCCGGGTAATTATGCACTCCCTGTAGATTTTGGAGATGTGTGCATCAATTATGATAAATCCTATTTTGAACAAAATCAGCTTCCGGTGCCGTCTTCGCTGAGGGATTTACTCTCACCTGAATATAACGGTTTGTTGGTGGTTGAAAATCCAGCTACCTCCTCCCCCGGGCTGGCATTCATGTTGGCGACCATTGCAGAATTCGGAGAAGCAGGTTATCTCGATTTTTGGAAAGACCTGAGGGCGAATGGACTGGTGGTGGTCAATGACTGGGAGACCGCTTATTACAGCAATTTCAGTGCATCCGCCGGCCAGGGAAATCAACCCATGGTTGTCTCCTATGGATCCAGTCCACCAGCGGAGGTCATTTTTTCAGAATCACCCTTACAGGATGCTCCCACGGCATCCATCATCGCCCCAAATACCTGTTTTCGCCAGATTGAATTTGTGGGCATTTTAAAGGGCACGCAACAACGCGAATTAGCCCAGAAATTTGTTGATTTTCTATTGGATGTACCGTTTCAGGAAGACTTACCCTTGCAAATGTTTGTTTTTCCTGCAAATCAAAACGCAAAGTTACCATCTGAATTTGAGAAATATGCCCAAATATCAGATCAACCAGCAGTGGTAGACCTCGATCTGATCGCTCAAAATCGGGAGAAATGGATTCAGGATTGGACACTGACGGTATTGAGGTAGACGCTTGAAACGCATCTTTAAGATTCTCAAACTCATTCCTCCGCTCTTACTGTGGAGTTTACCATTTGCTTTCCTGTTGGTTTTCTATTTTCAACCGGTCCTTGCAAATTTCAGAATGGCATGGCAGGCGACCACGAATGTTTTTGTTGCTTCATCCTGGTCTGTTTTAGCCCGACCTCTCTATTTCACAATCTGGCAGGCAACATTATCCACTTTGCTGACGATGATTGTTGGTTTTCCTGCTGCCTATTTGATGGCAAAATATCGTTTTATGGGTAAATCGTTTATACGCTTGTTAACTACCATTCCTTTTATTATGCCAACTGTAGTGGTAGCAGCAGGGTTTAACGCATTATTGGGACCAAAAGGGTGGCTCAATTTATTAATGCAATCCATTTCTTCATTGAATCAACCGCCCATACAAATCCTCAATACACTCGGAGCTATTCTTTTAGCCCATGTTTTTTATAATTCAACTGTATTCATCCGTATTGTCGGGGGAGCCTGGAGTCAACTGGACCCAAAAATAGAATTTGCTGCCAGAACTTTAGGTGCGTCTCCGCTGCGTGTCTTACAAAAAATCACGATTCCACTCCTGAAACCAGCGCTGCTATCGGCAATTTTGTTGGTTTTTCTATTCAATTTCACCAGTTTTGCTGTCATCTTATTGTTGGGAGGCCCAAAGTTTTCCACTTTGGAGGTTGAGATCTATATTCAGGCATTGCACATGCTCAACTTACCCATGGCCGGCTTACTATCTGCTATTCAATTAACTTTCACTCTGGTGTTGACAATTTTGTATACAAGATTGATCAAAACAAAATCAGTGGCATTGACGCCCAGAGATCCGGAAGAGATTGCCAAACCGATTGTGGGATGGAGACAACGATTATTTTTGATTGGTACCATGTCATACCTGATTATTTTGTTTGTGCTGCCCCTGCTATCCCTGGTATTGCGTTCATTTATGTTCACTGACATTCACAAAAATGCGGCTGGTATATCTAACACCCGGTTTACAATGGTTTATTATCAGGAATTGTTTTTGAATCGGCGTGAATCGCTGTTTTATGTGCCTCCTATTGACGCAATCCTCAATTCACTATACTTTGGGCTTGTAACAGTAGGAATCGCCTTATTCTTGGGCTTTTTAGCTGCCAGGGTTATCTCCTCCCGCTCGCGCTGGGGAAAACTTCTGGATCCGATTCTGATGCTGCCATTGGGTACTTCAGCGGTTACTTTAGGGCTGGGATTCATCCTGGTTTTTAATCGCCCGCCGATCGATGTCCGATCTTTTCCTTTGTTGATTCCGATTGCGCATTCACTGGTTGCCATGCCTTTTGTTGTCCGGATTTTACAACCGGTGATGAGATCCATCCCACTTGAGTTGAAATATTCTGCCATGGTCTTAGGCGCTTCACCCTGGCGAACATTTTGGGAGGTAGAATTTCCGATATTATTCCGGGCAGGCGTATCAGCAGCCTTATTCGCCTTCACCATTTCCCTGGGCGAATTTGGAGCGACGACCTTTCTGGCTCGCCCGGAACAGCCAACCATTCCAATTGCGATCTATCGCTATCTATCGCAGCCTGGTGGTCTTAACTACGGTCAGGCCATGGCGATGTCTACCATTTTGATGATCATCTGTTCGCTTTCAATCATTCTGATCGAAAGACTGAATTTACCGAATATTAAAGAATTTTAGAATTGAGACGACTATGTTATCTGTGAAAAACCTTTATAAAGAATATGAGAAACAGCCTTTACTACGGGGAGTAAGTTTTGATGTTCAACAAGGTGAAACGATCTGTCTGTTGGGTAGATCAGGCAGTGGAAAAAGTACCATCTTAAGAATAATTGCCGGTATTGAAGCACCTGATATGGGTGAAGTTTATTGGGATCATCAGAATTTTACCAACATTCCGGTTCACAAGAGACAATTTGGTTTTATGTTTCAGGATTATGCTTTATTCCCTCATAAAGATGTATTTGCAAATGTGGCCTTTGGCTTAAAAATGAAGAACTTGCCGGTTGATACGATTGAAGAAAAAGTGAATGCGGTGCTTATTAAAGTCAAGATGCAGGATTTCAGTCACCGCCAGGTTTCCGATCTTTCCGGTGGGGAGCAACAAAGAGTAGCATTGGCACGAGCACTGGCTCCGGAGCCACGTTTATTGATGCTGGATGAACCATTGGGTGCCCTGGATCGTAATTTGCGCGATCAATTAATGGGTGAATTAAGATTGCTCCTGCATGAAAGTGAAATTCCTGCCATCTATGTCACCCATGATCAGGAAGAGGCCTTCACGATTGGAGATCGCCTGGTGTTATTAAATAACGGTCAGATCATCCAGGATGCATCCCCTGAGATTGTTTATCAACATCCAAAGAATGCCTGGGTTGCAAAGTTCATTGGACTATCAAATTTGATTGATGGCACCATCCAATCCATTGCTCCATTGCTGGTCAGAACTCACATCGGAGAATTTTTAGTCCAGACCGGTTGGCCGGAAAATGCCAAAGTGGGGGATTCAGTGGTTATTTTGTTAAGACCTGAGGCCCTTCGATTAAGTGAGCAAAATGTAAATAGTATTCAGGGACTGGTGGTGGATGATGTTTATTTGGGGAACCAATGGCGGGTGAAATTACAAATCAAGGAGTTCGAGCTTTCCTTCCTGATTGAAAAACCAATTTCGGTTGGATCGCAAGTTAATTTTTCCATAGATCCGGCACACATTACAATCTTACAGGATCAGAAATGAAAAAAATCACAGTCATCAAACGCAATGCTGAAGGGGTTGAAATCTGGCGATACGCAGCCAGGGAGTTGCTTCGCGAAAAAGATTTGGTGGTGTTATCAGCTTTGTTTAACCGGGATGATACCAGAGTAGGTGATGTGGTGATTAAACGGAATGACCAATTCATGGAATTCTTTTTCACCAATCGCTGGTATAACATTTTTGAAATTCATGATCGGGATGATCTGCGATTAAAAGGTTGGTATTGTGATATCTGCAAACCAGCCAGCATCACAGAAAACCTAATTTCCTACGTGGATCTCTCACTGGATTTATGGGTTTTTCCGGATGGAAGTAAAGTAGTCTACGACGAGGATGAGTTCAATCAATTGGATTTGAAGCCGGATCTTCGAGAGGAAGCCCTCAAAAGCTTGCGAGACTTGAAAGATAATTTTTTTGAAATTGTGAATAAGTTACCTAAGGTTCAAGCGTAACTTCGAAACTATACAGGTATAAAGTACCAGCCAGGCGGGAATCGCTGTCCTGTCGCACGGTTATGCGGACATTTGTGCTTTCTTCAACAGAATAGGGGATAAAGACTTCAAAGGGAATGTGGCTTAAGATTTGATTCGGCGCTTCTACTTCAATTTGTGCATCTCCCACAATATTACCATCCGGATCAATACACTCAATCAGTATCGGGGATGTGCTGAGTATTCGCGCCAGCCCCTCCACCACAATAACACCTCCCTGAATTGTATCGTCCGCCCGCGGTTCCCGTATAATGTACGGTTCGGTTAAGTCATTGGGAGGGGTAATTTTGTTCCTGCCAAGTTGCAATAATATGAGATCAACAGATGTTAAGGCAATTGTACGTTGATATCGATCTTTTGTGTAGATTGATAAACGGCCATATTCGGATACTCTCCCTAAATCAAATTCAATTTCTGGTGCGATTCCGAACCTCCGCCCCATATACCCCTGATAATTGATATTTTCCTTTGTAATGATCCTGCCATCTTCACCCATTAACTCAACAATGATGAAACCATCTTCACCCGGGCTGACAATTGCTTCCGGGCGTATCGGGGAAATGACGAATGAAAATGGACGAATATTATTGATTCTGAAAAAAGCCAAAGGTGGGGTGGGTGTTTCAGTGAGTGTTGGGGTGCGCGAAGGTCTCAACGTGCGGGTGGGAAGAGGAGTTCGGGAAGGAATCCGTGTGTTTGTCGGCGGCAAAGTATTGGTGGAAGTCAAAGTCGTTGTTGCGGAGAGATCTGGTGTGAAAGTGCGCGTTGGTCTTCGGGTAGCTGAAGGTCTGGTGGTCTCAGATGGGGTAACCGTTTCCGTTGGTTGTTCCGTGGCGGTCCCGGTAGGTGTATTCGACGTAGTGATGGAAGGGGTAATTGAATTGAAGAGTGTGGGGGTTGCAGAAGAAAAGGGTGTATTCTGAACAATGGGTTGACCTGAGCAGGCTGTAATCAATAACATGAGTGCAACCAAAATAACCACCAATTTCATCTTTTTGGCTGGCTTTTGCTCTGCGAACATCTCAATTTTGTTTATCATAGCTACTCTTTAAAAGCCGGCGCGACGTCATTCATAAATTGATAGAAAACTCTTTCCCGCTCAGATTGAGTAACTTTGAAATGAAGAACCGCATAGTTCATGCCGGCATTTTGATATTCTTTGATTTTTTTTATGATCTTGTCGGGGCTGCCTGAAATAACACTTTTTTGATCTGGATCCGGATTGTGTCCCGGGATAATTCCAAGGCGCACTGCGATTGAAAAAGAACGAAGTTGAGTGATTGATCGCACGTCTTGTAATAATTCTTTTAAATGCGATGGTGAACTGCCATTCGGATGCCAGCCATCACCTAGACCGATGGCGCGCCTCAACGCTATTTTGGAATCTCCAGCAATCCAAAGAGGTGGTCCACCTGACTGCACAGGGGTGGGAGAGAAAACCATGTTATCAAATTGATAATACTCTCCCTGAAAACTCACATTTCGTTGACCGCGCCAGCAGGTTCTTAATATCTTTACAGCTTCATTCATCCGTTTCCCGCGATGATGGAAATCATACCCAAGGTTTTGATATTCACCTTTTGACCAGCCAACACCCGCACTGACAATCAATCTGCCTCCAGAAAGGTTATCCAGGGTAGCCAATGATTTTGCCACCTCGATTGGATTGCGTTGCGGTAAAACCAGTGTTGATAAACCAAGTTTAATTTTTCTGGTACTGGCAGCCAGATATGACATGGTTGTAATGGATTCGTAAATATGACCAAATACACCTGCATCTGATTCTGGCAGGGCGAGATGGTCAGTTAACCAGATTGAATCAAAGCCATTCGTCTCAGCGGCAATGGCTGAATCGATAATCGCGTAGCGTGAAGCCTGCGGACCATAATTTGGAAGAACAATACCAAATTTCATGAAAAGAATTATATATTAAATTTCGCGATAACAGTCTCAAGATCTCTGATAGTTAACGGTTTTGGAAGGAATCCGTTTGCCCCAGCAGAAATCGCTTTTTGTGTTTCGAAATCAGGTTCACTGGCGGAGAGAATGATGATAATAGAATTCATTGTCAGCTCGTTATTTCGCATGTCAGCCACCACATCAAAACCATTCATTTCCTGCATGTTGATATCAATCATAATGAGATCAGGTTGGGATTCGATCGCCATTCGCATCCCATCTTTTGCAGCTGGACATAGAATTGGTTGATGCCCTAAAATAAGCGCAATTTGCTCCATTAAGGATAAGGTGTGTGTATCGTCATCGATAAAAAGTATCTTTGCCATAGCGTTGGCTATTGGTAGTTAAGCCATCCCCTTGTTCTTGGTGGTAATTGTTTATTCCATTTTCCAGGTGATTTTATATAATCCCCAATCTTCATTCTATCATGAATGGTGCCATATTCAAGGATTAATTGTCCACATATTTGGAGAGAATTTTTATTCTCTACTGCTTTCATAATCTTCAATTGATTAATCAAATAGGTTTTTAATTTCATTATTTGTTTAGTTGCAAATTAGCTGCCAACTCTTTTACAATCGTGCATGATTCTACTCTAATAATAACCATAAATGAATGGATTGTGCCATACAGTCTCCTTGCAATAAAATCCAAAGTTCCATAATTGATAGCTTTTTGTTAGAATTGTCCCATGCAGGACCAATTATCTATTTCTCCAAGGATGTTTTTGCGTGATACACTGCAACGCTGCAAGCTGCCTGACTGTCATGGGGCTTGTTGTGCATACGGAGTCTGGGTAGATTTGCAGGAAAAAGAAGCGATTGAAGAATATGGGGAAATAATTCAATTTTATATGGACCCTACAGAATTTGAACTGCGAGATTGGTTTCTTAGCGATATTGAAGACGACTCTTATACAAATAGTGGCAGAGTGATTCATACCAGACTTGTCGAAAGAAACATACCTTTCAAACGAACAACCTGTATTTTTTTGAGAACGGATCATAAATGTGCTTTGCAGGTCGCTTCTGAAAAATCAGGAAGACATCCCTGGTTTCTTAAACCTTTTTACTGTGTGTTACATCCGTTAGATTTGAATGATAATTCAGAGATCACATTGGATCAGAAAAAAATATTATTGGAAGAAGAAAAAAGTTGTTTGCGTTATTCTGAAAAATTAAATGCTCCCATTGAGATATTTGAAGATGAATTGCGATATTTATTAGGAGATCAAAGCTTTCAGGAAGGTTTATTAGCTGCCAGAACCAGTTGGAAATCAAAAACCGATCAGGAAAAAGAAGAGCGTATATAGAACAGAAACCACCAATAAACTGATGAACATAATTGGTAAGCCGCGTTTATTCCACAACATGGGAGTAATTGGGAAACGTGTTCTTTCTGAGAGGGAAGTTACAATGACATTGGCTGTTGAACCAATAATGGTGCCATTGCCGCCCAATCCAGCGCCAAAAGCCAATGCCCACCATAAATGGGTAACATTGATTCCCAGGGTTTCTAATTCTAAGATAACAGGGATCAGAGCAATGGTGATAGGGATATTATCAACAATAGCGGAAAGGATTGCTACAGTCCATAAGAGACTCAATCCAAAAACAACCGGGTCAAGGTTTCCAAATGAAAGGATGGTTTGGGCGAGGATATGTAAAACACCAGCGCTCTCCAGCCCACCGACCAGGATGAATAGCGAGCTGAAAAAAATGAGCACATCCCATTCCACCAGATTCAACACATCACGAATCTTCGCTGGATTGACCCATAACAATGCCAGGGAGGCTGATCCGATGGCAATGATGGATATTTCCAGATTAATGCGGTCTTCCATGAGAAATCCTGCCAAGGCGATAGCAACCATAATTAACACTTTAAAAACGATCTTAGGTTCTTTTATCGCTTCTTTTGGATTTAAATTGGCGATCACATCCGCATAATCAACATTTTTGGATGATTGCAGATCATTTCTGAATAAATATTTTAAAACCAGGATGGAAACAACCCAGGTAATCAGAACAATGGGAAGAGAGTTACGTAAAAAGTCTGTGAATACCAGGTCGGCTGCTGAAGCGATCAAAATATTCGGCGGATCTCCCACCAGGGTTGCCATACCACCAATATTTGACAGGATTGCTTCTGAAATGAGAAATGGTCTGGTATTGAAGCCTAAAATTTCACAGATCAAAATGGTTACCGGTGCAATCAGAACCACTGTGGTGACATTATCCAGAACCATTGAGACGAGGGACGTAACCGCGGTCAGGAAAATTAGTAATCGAACAGGTTTCCCTTTTGAGATCTTTGCAGCCAGAACAGCCAGATATTGAAAAAAACCAGTCGGTTCCAGTAATCCAACCAGAATCATCATACCAATCAGTAAACCTAATGTATTAAAATCAACAACTTCAATTGCCTGTTCCTGATCATAGAAACCAAAGTAAATCCCCACAATAACCATTAAAGTTGCCCCGACCATGGCAACGATGGTGCGGTTAACCTTTTCCGAAAAAATTAAAAAGAGAACTATGATGAAGATAGTGATGGATAAAATAACGGGTATCATAGAAACCTGACATAAACCTGATGGAATATCACAGCTTCCAGCTTTCAATAATTGCTGTACCAATATCCACATGAGAAGCGAGCCCAACCAGATGTTTTGAAGCATCCACAACAGGAATATCTGTCAGTTCTTCGTTATGCAGGATTGCAGCTGCATGTACCAGACTCCAATCTTCCTGGACATAGATTGGTTTTTCCATGATTTTCTTGATTTGAATGTTCAACTCATCTGCGGAAGGAACCCTTGTTTCGAACGCACCTAAATTATTAAGAAATGAAAAATTAGAAATAAAATCTATAAAATCAGGTAAGGTAATTCGCAATAATGAATGCAAGGTCAGAATACCAATTAATATTTTGTCATTATCAACGACGGGCAGTAATCCAATATGGTAATCGTGCATTAATTTTGCAGCTCCGGCGACTGTATCATCTACATGGATGAAAAAAACCTTTCTTTTCATACAATTTCGAACTATCATCATCACCTCAATCGATGGTTAAATGGATCAATTGTTTAATTATATAACTAAAAAAACAGACGAATTTTCATCCATCTGTTTTTTTGATTAATTCATACTAATTTATTTGACTTGCCAGGCCGGGTGCTTCTCTGCAGAATCAGGACTTAATGTCAGGTTGGTTTGATTCTGACCATCAATATCCATGATATAAATTTCCAGGTTGGTGTCGCGGTTCGATTGAAAAAGAATCCAGGCAGAATCAGGTGACCAGGCTGGATATGAGTCGAAAGTGGTGTTGGTTAACCGTTTTACTTCCATACCAAAAGACTGGATACGGGTCAGGTAAACATCCTGCGTACGTCCCTGGACATTGGTATAGGCCATCCACACCGCATCCGGAGACCAGGCAGGGTCCCCAACATATTGCAGCCGCATGAAGAACATATCCCGATCCAGGTCTATAAAATCCTGCTGCGGATCCCGCATCCATAAATATCGCAAACTGGCAGAAGGCAGTACATAAACCAGACGATCCATCTTGGGAGACCATTCGGGAGAGAATTCCTGTTTATCGGTGCTCAAACGGCGCAAATCCGAACCATTGGGTTTCACGATCATGATTTGCTTGATGCCATCGGAACGGTTGTCTGTTGTAAATACAATCCATTCTCCATCTGGTGACCAGGCTGCTTCGGTTTCATTGCCAGGTATTGTCAGGATATTTGATAAACCGGTTCCGTCGGTATTAATCGTGTATAAGTCAATTTTATTCACCGTATCACCAGTTTCGGCAGAAAAAACGATTTTCGAACCATCGGGTGACCAGTTGGGATAGGATTTATCACCAGGATTGGTGGTTAATTGTGTTTGATCCCCGGCGGTAAGGGTGCCATCTGTTTGTTGATAGACTTTCATTGTCCAAAGTTGAAATGTTTGCCCATCGCCAGCATCACTGACATAGGCGACAAGACCATCGCGTCCAATGCTGGGAAGCGCAAGGGTCGGCTCGATAGTGGGTTCAGCGATGTCGGTTGCGGTGGGTGCCAGCGTCTCAGTCGGAATAAGAGTCTCGGTGGGTATAGGTTCCGGTATGTTTGTGGCGGTTGATTCTTCTATGGGTACCACAATTGCCGCAGATGTTTCTGTAAAAAGAACCACATTCGCTGTTGCTGGTGGTGGTGTTTTTGTCCCAGCGAGGAAGGTGTTCCATACAAACCAACCACCGCCAAAAACAATAACAGCTCCAAAGATCAAAATGATGGGAATCAACCAGATTAATTTGGATTTTTGTTTGGGGAGGGGTTGTGATACCGGATAGGATGGGGGAGCAGAAACTGGTGTGGAGGGAACCGGAGAGGATGCGCCAACCCGGGTTGCTTCAGCGCTCACAACTGGTTGTGGTTTTTGAATTTGTGTTGCTCGTCCAGGGGCGATCAGGGTTTCGTCCCGCCCCGGGATGTTGGGCTGCCGCAAAGCCTGTGTAAACTCCAGAATGGAAGCGAAACGATCCTCAGGTTTGATGGACAAAGCCCGCATCAGTACTTCCTCCACATGCGGAGGGACATCCGGGTTCAGTTCATGAATCGGTTTTAATGTTGCCTGACCGAGAAGGCGTTCAACTGCATCCACGGGTTTTTCATTGGTTAGTAAATTGTATAAAGTGGCAGCCAGACCAAATTGATCCGAATAATGGCCAGTCCTTCCGGAACCGTATTGTTCGGGAGGAGAATATCCGGGGGTAAGTCCTTTTGCCCCTGTAGAAGTTTCCTGGGAAATATCGGAAGATTTGGCAATACCAAAATCCACCAGGATCACTTCACCACGTGGCGTGATTTTGATATTGCCAGGTTTGATATCCCGGTGAATGACCGGGGGTTCCTGCGTATGAAGATAATTAAGCGCCTTTCCGAGTTCTTTGGCCCAGTAAATCACCTTATCAACATCCTGTTTACCATCCCGCTTGACGATTGTTCCCAGGTCGTCACCAGGAATGAAGTCCATCACCAGGTACTGGCTATCTTCAATCACAAAATAATCGATCACCCTGGGCAGATTGGGATGTCGTAACCCAGCCAACAAACGTGCTTCCTGCAAGAATTGTTCTCGTCCATCCTCACGTGGATTCTGATTGATTTTAACGGCCACTTTTGTTTGCAGAACAGTATCCAAAGCCAGGTAAACTGCGCCCATGCCACCTTTACCAAGTTGTTTTTCAATTCGGTAGCGATCACGTAAGAAGGTATTGTATTCAAGATCCATAATAAAAATGACTCCTTCAGGACGAAAAATCTATGCTAAGTGTATGTTAAATAAGGCTAATTTGCAAATATTGCAGAAGAGTTTGATTTTATTATTTTGTTAAAATCCAATCTCGTAAGATTGATTTCTTCATAAATAGCTGATTCCCAATAAGTTGACAAGGAATTGTGTCTATAGTAAACTTTCAGTCGTTATGGGCGCGTAGCTCAATGGTAGAGCAGTGGCCTTTTAAGCCATTGGTTCAGGGTTCGAGCCCCTGCGCGCTCACTTTTTGTTTAACCGCTTATTAGTTCAGGTACCCAGGGGGTATGCTATTCGAGCCAGTGCACCTAAATAATTACTTTCAAAGATTATTTCCGGGATCCTTTGCTGTTTGTACTGGTCCTGAGTTACTTCAGTTATTGATTAATTTAGTTTTTATGAGTGAAATTGGAGTACAGCAGTGAGCTTTTAAGCCACTGCTGTACTTTTCACGAATTTAAATGAGAAAAAATATGTAAAAAAAATGAAACACTTTTTTCATTTTCAAATTTCCACTATAATTAAATCAGATGGATGGAGATCAATAAGGGCAAGGGGTGAAATCAATTCTAATTATTTAACCGAGGTGAATATGGAAGCAAATCAAGTGTTGAAACGTGCTGAAGTTCCGGTGGAACAAACCTGGAATCTGGTTACCATCTTTCCGTCCCTGGAAGCATGGGAGCAAGCTTTGCAGGGCATTGATGCCAGGATTGATACAATCGCTCCCTTCCGGAACACATTATCGCAAAGTGCACAGCAATTGTTCAATTGTCTGCAGGTGACTGAACAAGTCAGCCGTGAGATGGAGAAAATTTTCCTGTATGCCAGCTTAGGCAGCGCGGTAGATGTTTCTGATCAGGCAGCCCAAGCCCGGGCTGTACAGGCACGCGCAAAGTACGCCAGGTTGCAAGCTACCACGGCTTTTATTGAGCCGGAATTAATCGCGATCGGATTTCCTACATTAAAAGAATGGTGTCAACAAGATCAGGATTTAGCGCTGTATCAAACCTATTTTAACCAATTGGAGCGCAAGCAGAGCAAAGTCAGGTCCTTCGAGGTTGAAAATGTGATGGCGATGGCGTCCGAACCGATGAGCACTGTTGTTCAGACGTATAACAGCCTGACCAATGCAGATATCAAATTTGACCCGGCCAGTGATCAAACCGGCACTTTATATCCCATTGAACAGGGAAATTATGGCGCATTAATCAGCCATGCAGATCGAAAGGTGAGAAAAACAGCCTGGGAAAACTATCATGACGGTTTTTTGAAAATGAAAAACACGCTGGCTGGATTGCAAATTGCCGGTTTGCAGAAAGATATTCTCTTTGCCAATGTGCATGGCTTCAAGAACAGCCTGGAAGCATCTTTATTCCCGAATAATATTCCTGAAGAGGTTTTTCATAACCTGATCAGTGTGTTCCGCAAACATCTTCCTACCTGGCATAAATATTGGCGCATTCGCCAACAGTGGCTGGGTTTGGATGAATTCCATGAATATGATATCAAAGCACCATTAACTTCACAAAAACCTGTGGTTTCTTATCAACAAGCCATCGAATGGATTACAGAAGGAATGCAGCCTTTAGGCGAAAAATATGTCAGCATACTGAATAAAGGTGCGACCACAGAGCGCTGGGTAGATTGGGCGGTCAATCAGGGCAAACGGCAGGGAGCTTTTTCCAGTGGGGTCTATGATACCAGTCCCTTTATCATGATGAGTTACAACGACGATGTCTTCAGCTTAAGCACGTTGGCACATGAGCTCGGTCATTCCATGCATTCCTATTACACCAAACATACCCAACCTTATATCCATGGCCGCTATGCGCTCTTTGTAGCTGAGGTAGCCTCGAATTTTAATCAGGCGATGGTACGCGATTATTTATTACGCACCCAGACGGATCCTCTTTTCCAATTAGCTCTGATTGAAGAAGCCATGTCGAATTTCCACCGCTATTTCTTTATCATGCCCACACTGGCACAATGGGAACTGGAAATGCATCAGCGCTTAGAGCAGGGCAAAGCGATGAACGCCAAAATCATGATTGAGCGTTGCGCTGAGCTGTTTCAGGAAGGATATGGCGATGGTGTGGTCTTTGATCATGACCGCATGGGCATCACCTGGTCACAGTTCAGCCATATGTATATGAATTATTATGTATATCAATATGCGACTGGCATCTCGGGAGCCCATGCCCTGGCTGAGAACATTCTGGCAGGTGATCCGGGATCGGTGGATCGATATCTCACCTTCCTGAGTGCTGGCAATTCTGTTTACCCTCTGGATGCATTGAAGGCTGCGGGAGTGGACCTGACCCAATCCGACCCGGTCGAAAAGGCATTTAACTATCTGGGCCGCATCGTTGATCGCCTGGAAGGATTACTGGCAGCAAAATAAGCAAATAATATCCAAGAAACCCAAACTTCAGGTCTGAAACCCTGGTTTGGGTTTTTATTTTAATAAAGGTAAGACTTTGTTGTTCAGATCTTCCGGGAAAATCATGCCAATATGAATCATGGCAACTTTGCCTTGCGGGTCTATCAGTATCGAGGTCGGAAAACCGGTGATTCCCAAACTGTTTAAGACATTACTATCTGAATCCAGAACAATTTTGAACCCTAAACCGTAAGTATCCGCAAATTGAGCAGCTATCTCGCGGGTTTCACCCGCGTTGATAGCCAGAATTTCAAACCCCTTATCTTGATGTGCCTCGTAGAATTTGTTTAAATCCGGCATTTCAGCCCGGCAGGGTGGGCACCAGGTTGCCCAGGCATTTAAGAGGACGTATTTTCCCTGATAATCGCTGAGGTTAACGGTTTTATCATCCAGATCTAATAAAGTGAAATCACCAACTGATTTGCCCAGAATCGCTTTTTGAACACCTTCCTGTTGAAGAGATTGAGATTTATACAACAGGAAAATCACAAATAAAACTGCCAGAATGCCAATTACAATCTGGATATTCCTGTTTTGGCTTGTATTCTTTTTTGGCGGTTTTTTAATTTTCATTTTGACCAATCAACCATCTTTTGTTTGCGGCCATTCAATTCGGTGCCAATGACTTTATCAGAGTCGAATTTTGCCCCGAAACTTAGTGCCTGGTTGCGCATTATTTGCAATAAATCAGCGCCACTGATTTCATCCAGGATGCCAGGATAATTGGCGATTTTGGATGTGATCCCTAATGCGTCAGCGGTCAGTCCTTTGTCGATCACGAGGGTAGACAGTCCAGCACGAGCTGTGTAGATGGCATCTGTTGTTCCGGCTGGTCCGCTGCCGATGATAATGACATGCCAGGATTTGTTGTTGTTGGTTGGCAGTTCAAAATTGAATGATGTTTCCACTCTGAAATCCTTTTTATAAAATTAAATTTACTATTTTATTTAGATCATTTTAAAACCAAAAGGTTGCACAGAAATGGATAAAATCTAAAGGTTAAAGCCAATTCACCGGTATTTCTTGATTCAGATGAAGGATTTTTCCCTGGTCTCCATTCAGGTTTAATGTTGTTACAGATGCCGGCGCAATTCTAATCTGATTCAGGTTTTCCAGCGGTAATCCAATAAAATAACTGACGATATGACGAATGATGCTGCCATGCGAAAAAATAGCAATCACTGACGTTCTCGCATGTTGTTCCATCAACGCCAGGATGGCTGCGGAGACCCGTTCCCGGACCATAAACCCATCTTCCCCGCCCGGGATCTTTACGATCGCAGGGTTAGTCTGAAAGGTTTGCCAATCTGGGTCCTGAATCAGTTCCTCAAATGATAAACCTTGCCAATCTCCAAAGTGGACCTGGTTTAAAGCATCAATGACCTTAATTTCCAAATTTAATAACTTTGCTAAGGGTTCCGCAGTTTGCTGTGTTCTCATCAAAGGGCTGGCATGGATAGCTTGTATTGGAAGATGTTTGAGTGCCTCTGCAATCCGCTGTGATTGTTCAATCCCAATCGCATTCAAGGGGCTGTTGATACGTCCCGCCAACGCCTCATCTACATATTCGGTTTCGCCGTGTCTGATCAGTAAGATTTTTGTCATTCAGGTTGCCTTATTTTGTTTTGGAATTTTTCTTCGTTGGCTTCTCATCCCTTGTTTGGAATTGATCTACGAACTTACTCATATCGATCAGATTGACAAATGGCACAGAAATGTGATCTTTCATCAACAATACTGAACTGATCGAGGCGGTGTGGATGTGAATGCGCTGAAAGGAATCCAGGGGTACGTTGAGGTAATGAGCTACCAGCAGGCGGATCGCATCGGAATGACTGAAGCAGGCAATTAAATCGCCTGACTCATATTTCTCTGAAATTTGAGATATGCAATCTACCAGGCGCTTTTGGGCATTCACAAAACTTTCCCCATTTGGAAATTGCATTTGGGAGGGTTGGTTTTGAACGATCTTCCACAATTTTAATCTGCGCATTTGTTTGATGGTTTTGCCCTGCCAGTCCCCAAAATTGATTTCACTGAGATTGTCACAAATGGTAATGTCCATTTTTTTTGCATTCGCCAAAGGCTGGGCTGTCTCCATGGCGCGTTCGAGAGGGCTGCTGTAAATAGCTTTGAAGGGTAAATCCATGAGTTTTTCAGCCAATTGTTCGGCTTGTTTGAGGCCTTTTTGATTAAGGTGCACATCGGGTAACCTGCCAGCCAGTTTTTTCCCAACCCAGTCGTTTTCGCCGTGTCGAATCAGTAAGATGATAGCCATATTTATTCCTTTTTCGCAGGTGTTTTTTGAGCAGACACCTGGTTTTTTTTCAATCCATTGGATTGTTTTTGCCGCCATTCCTGAACGCGTTCGCGCACATTCGCTTCATAGCCCTGGTCGGATGGTTTGTAAAAATGAGTACCTGCCAGATACTCAGGCAGATATTGCTGCGGGACAAAATGACCTGCGAATGAATGCGGGTATAAATATCCTTTGCCGTGCCCAAAGCCTTTAGCATCGCGATTGCTGTCCATCAAATGAATGGGTACCTGGCCCATACCTTCGGTTTCCATGCGCTTGACGATATCGAAATATGCCATCACAGAATTGGATTTCGGCGCGGTGGATAAATAGAGTGTCGCTTCCACTATGGGAAAGATACCTTCTGGTAAGCCTATATATTCATAGGCGTTGGCAGCTGCATTAGCCACCACCAGTGCCTGTGGATCAGCCAGACCAATATCTTCCCCCGCCAAAATAATCAAACGGCGTAAAATGAAGCGCGGATCTTCACCCGCTGTCATCATTTTTGCCAACCAATAGAGTGCTGCATCCGGGTCACTACCACGCACGGATTTGATGAAAGCGGAAATCGTATCGTAATGGACATCACCGCTTTTGTCGTATAAAACAGCGCGTTTCTGGATTGATTCCTGCGCGACATCCAGAGTAATATGGATCGTCTGAGTCTTGTCGGGAGTTGTCGTCTCTACTGCCAGTTCCAGAGCATTTAACAAATTGCGGGCGTCGCCACCACACATCTGAACCAGATGTGTCCGGGCGTCATCATCCAGGGTGATCAACCGGTTTCCATAACCATAAACGGTATTGGAAAGAGCCAGGTCAACAATTTTATTCAGATGTGCTTCTCCCAACGGTTGAAGTTGAAAGACGCGTGAGCGCGAAACCAGCGCAGGGATGACGTCAAAATAGGGGTTTTCGGTCGTTGCGCCAATCAGGGTCAACATGCCCGATTCTACGTGTGGCAACAGGGCGTCCTGTTGGGCTTTGTTCCAACGATGCACCTCATCGATGAAAAGGATTGTCCTCTGTTGGTATAATTTTCGCCGTTCTTCCGCTTCATGAATGACGCGCCTAAGTTCCGCTACGCCTGCCAGCACCGCAGAAATGGTTTCAAAATGAGCTTTGGTATGATAGGCGATTAATTGAGCCAGGGTGGTCTTCCCGGTTCCGGGAGGGCCGGTGAAGATGAGGGAGGAAAATAAACGATCAGCTTGAATGGCTCGCAGGAGCAGTTTCCCTTCTCCAATAATGTGTTCCTGCCCGATGAAATCATCAAAGGTTCTGGGACGCATGCGGGCAGCCAGAGGGGCTTCCTGCTGCATTCGTTCGTCCATGGCATGGTCAAACAAATCATTCATGCAAATCTCCTTATTTTGATGAAAGCAAACAATAGCACACCCTCTAATTTTACATTATTCTTTGCTAATTTGTTCTATAAATACAACCAATCGGAAACAAGTTGTGATTTATGGTTTCTTGCGCAGGATTTATTCTTTGTTCCAGGGTTTGAACGCCAGCAATTCTTCGGGATCAAACCACTCACCTTTAAATTGGATAGCCCGGTCATCAATCGTTATGAAAGCCTTGGGTTTATCTTTGGCGAATTTTACTTTTGGGAAGCCGTGTTTTTCCATCCAGGCTTGCATGGCCTCAATTCCTGCTTCAGAACTTGAGCGGGAGCTGTAAACTACGATACTGAAATAATTCTGTGCTTTTTCAATGAACTCTTTGGCACCTGGCACTGGATCATCATCAATGACAGCTGTCCCTTTCCAGCCGTGGCGGTACCAATGAATAACACCATCGAAATCCAGAGAGAGAATCGGTTTATAAGTACGTTTTTTTCGAATCGATGTCATTTCACTTTCCCTTATTCTTTAATATCAACTTCAGAGACAAATGATAAAGTCTGAATAAAGATCTTCCTGATTTGATTTTTATAATCAGGGGTTTCATACTCGAATGCTGCCAACAGGTGATCTTCTTTCCGTCCATTGACTTGTGTGTCATGAACAAAACCTCTGGCTCTAACCTTCAGACCTGCATCGATTGGTAAGATAATATCCAGGTCACTGGCGAAACTATACAAATTGATGGTTGTCTCCCCTACAGGAATAATGGCTTGGGAGAGATCCAATTTCACATCACTGACAAAACTCAGGTACTCAGCAGATTCAATTGTCCGTGTATGTGAAATATCGGTTTCGTTTATAAACCGAAGAATGAAATTACTTCCTCCCGGAAGGGTTTTTGGACGAAAAAGTATTAATACCCCCAACCCAATCAAAATGATGGGAAAAATGAATGTCCAAAGATTGATGCCAAACACATTATCAATGATGGAAAAAAACCCCAGGATAATGAGAACACTGCCAATCAGTATTGCAGTTCTATTTTTCATACTGCACCTCCAAATAACGTATTGGTACCCTTAATATACGACAAATCAATTAAAAAGTGTTGAACCAGAAACCTTTAATGATCTCTGCCATCCGGTTGGGATTGAACTCTGGAAGGAAATTTGACCTGCGCCAATAAAATGGCTGCCATTACCAGAATTGCACCAATTAGTTGATCTGTGCTGAAACGTTCACTCAGGAATAGGAACCCAAAAATTGCCGAAAAAACAGCTTCCATACTCAAGATTAAAGCTGCATCCGTTGGAGGTGCATGTTTTTGGGCAACCGCCTGTAAAGTGAATCCAATTGCTACCGAAGCGATTCCGTTGTAAAGAATGGTCCACCACAAGGATGAAATCTGAGATAGTCCCTGTGGATCACTGATCAATCCCGTTCCAAAATTGAGGATGGCACAAATAAAAAATTGTCCAACTGCAAATTGAAGTGGATGCATTCCCTGCACAGTACGCCCAACAACAATCACATGCAAAGCCCATAAGATAGCCCCAATCAATTCCAGGCGGTCACCCGGAGCCAATTTTAACTCCCCGCCTGTGCTGAGCAACAACATTCCCATGACCGCCACAATTGCAGCGACCCAAACATTCCATTTTTGTTTATCGCGCCAAATTAACCATAGAAAAATTGGGACAAAAATAACATATAAACCGGTAATAAAACCAGCGTTTCCGGCTGTAGTCGTGATCAGACCTGCCTGTTGCAATGCGCCGGCAGAAAATAGTAAGAAGCCAGCCAGGATCACCCCTGAGAGCTTCTTTTTATTTATCTTAAGTTTGAAGCCTATCAGTGGCAGTAGCATAACTGCTCCCAAGAGGAAGCGTCCGCCGTTGTAATAAAAAATATTAATGTGGGGGGCGGCAATTCTTTGTGCGATAAAACCGCTGCCCCAAACAGCAGCGGTGAGCAGTAATAACAAGTCGGCCTGGATGCGCGTTAATTGTCGTCCGGTTTGCATGAGATATCCTGAATAAAATAAAGTCAATTGTCTCAGGGAAAGATGGATTTGAAAAGGTTGACTATTTAACTGGTTTTGACAGTATGTGGGTACTCAGGATCGCGATTCTGAAATGAGAGAATTCTTGGATCAACAATGCGACCATTTTGAATTTGAATTGCCCGGCGGATCGTTTCATCATTTTCCCAATAAGTTGGACCTCGGGAAATTGAAGAAAGGTAAGGCAGCAGGCTGATCGAAATCTCCCAGGAGGCAATATTCCATAAATAAGAAGAGGTGTGGTCCACGGCATAATACCAGGCTTCGCCCACAGTGAAAATGGGGTTTTCGAAGGCTGTTGGTCGGGAAAAAGGAAATCCCATACCTTCATCACGGGCAATATCGATAATGAGGGCAGAGCGTTTTAAATAACGGATTTCGTCATTCGTCATGAACATGATAGGTTGTTTAAAATCCTGCCGAATTCCATTCAGAATGATATCTGATTGAGCTATCTCCTCAATAAACGGGTTGCGGCTGCGATCAGCATGGATGGCCATCAGTTTGCCATTTTCACCGATTTCTAATTGATGATAGGTAGCATCGTAAGATTGTGGTGCAAGAAACGTTTTGGATGGACGGTTGTAAATGTGAATATCCTTAAAACCCAATCCTTTGAAGGCCCGCAAAGCACCTCGGGAAACTGATCCTGAGCCAATAATCATCACACGCCGTGGTGTTCCATAGTGCCCATCAATCCCACGCAATTGTAAGGCATGAAATACACCGGCGTAGCCTGCAATTTCATTATTCTTGTGGAAAATGTGGTACTGAAATTCGCTTTTACGGTTCCATTTGTGCATGGCTTCCCAGGCAATCATGGTTAGATTTTTGTTAATGGCAGCGTTTGTGATCCAATTATCTTCGATGCAATGCAGCCATCCCCATAAAGTTTTTCCGTTGTGAAGAAAAGGGACATCCGTTGGGTCTGGTTTAATTAAAACAATGACATCACATTGCTCAAAAATTTCATTTCTTTCCAATAATCCAGCGGAACGATCATTAATCCATTCATCAGAGATCTGAAATCGATCCCCATAGCCGACCTCAAAGAATAATCTCTTTCGAACACTCAGATCTATCCAATCTAATTGTTCAGGATGAATAGGAACCCTTAATTCGTTTTCTTTAAAGGATGAACCGACCACACCTAAGGTCAATGAACTCATGAATTTCTCCCAATCGTCAATTGCAATTGATTACTTTAGAAAAATGATACAATCAGAATTCGTATCATTCAATAATTTTGGGAAGTGTTCTTGTCGGCGAGCCTGCTCGACATCAAGATCACCAACCTCTTTTTATTCAGATGATACCAGGATTCTTACACATATGATACCTGAATGATGAATTATTGCCAACGGGATTGAATTAAAATAAGTGGAAATTTGAGGTGATTTTTGGACGAAATCCCATTCTGGAAAAAGAAAAAATTAGAAGAGTTTACCAAAACTGAGTGGGAATCGGTTTGTGATGGCTGTGGCAAATGTTGCTTATTCCGTTTGGAAGGGGAGGAAGGGGAATACTTCACCACAAATGTCATTTGTAAGTTGTTTGATGAAACAACCTGTCAGTGTAAAAATTATCTAGGCCGTCAGGAAATTGTCCCTACCTGCCTTGTATTGAATGCTGCTCTGGTGAAATCTTTGGATTGGATGCCAATAACCTGCGCTTATCGTTTGCTGGCTGAAGGTAAAGATTTACCCTGGTGGCATCATCTGGTGAGTGGCAGCCGTGACACTATCCACCAAATTGGAGTTTCGGTAAGGGGGAAAATTGAACATGAAGGTGACATTGATCTGGATGACCTGGAAGACCATGTCGTTGATTGGTTTGATCAATCCTGGATGGTAGATTAATTTTATTAAGTTGGCTGAAGAATATTTTGAATCTCCGTCAACGTATTAATCTGATAATCCGGCTTAATATTGAATTGATTTTCGATACCCTTATGAATGGATCGCCTGGTAATCCAGATAGAAGAAATATTGACCTGATTGGCCCCGAGAATATCCATATTGAGACGATCTCCGACCATATAACAATCTTCAGGTCTTGTCTGGAAAAGGCGTAAACCTTCCCGGAAGATATCCGGGTGTGGCTTGCGTTGACCAAATTCAGCAGAAATGATAATGTGTTCGAAATAGCTGTTGAGATCAAATTTCCTCAACAAAGAAAAAACATCCTCTGTATCAGATGCATTTGAAATTAAACCAATGCTGAAATTCTGATATTGAAGCCACTGAAGAATTGGTAAAGTATCTGCTTCCAAATTCCAAAATTCCTGAGAAACCGAATACATTGCATTGAGCGCATTTTTGATAACAGCAGGATTTGGTTCTGGAAAGCCCAGATCGGTCAGGCATTCATTTAAAATTTTTGCACTGGTTTTTTCGATAAGACTTTTATTGCGCTCTGTATAATAATTTCGCATTCGATCCGAAAAATCCTGTGAAAATTGATCCCGGTTCAGTGGATAACCTACAGCGACGAGATTCTTCCATAAACTTTTGGTAGAACGTTGTAGAACTTTGCTCCAATCTCCGTCAAAATAAATTAAGGTGTCGCCAAGGTCAAAAAAAATTACTTGCTTATTCAGCGGAGGTTGGGTGTTTTTTTCTGAGCCGTTTAAAGTCAGGTTCATATTAATGATTAATAACCCATATCCGGGTCAAAAGTATTGAGCAAATTCGTATTGTTCAAATATCTCTTTAGATTTTCAATGATCAAATTGACCGAGCGTTCATCATAATGACGGCTGACACCAGCAATGTGGGGCGAAATAATCAGGTTGGGGGTATCCCACATGGGATGATCTTTCGGAAGGGGTTCCTGTTCAAAAACATCCAGCGCTGCACCAGATAGTTTCTTTTCCTGCAAGGCTGTTTTAAGTGCCGAATTTTTGATAATTCCACCTCGGCTGACGTCCACAATAAAGGCAGAAGGTTTTAATACAGCCAACTCATCTTCAGCAATTAAATGGTAGGTTTCTTTTGTGCGTGGGACAGTGACAACAATGAAGTCACATTCTTTCATCATCGACTTAATCGCCTGATAAGGGTACAAACGAGTAAAAAGATCCCCATTGGGATCTCCCAGACCAGCAATCAAATATCCGGTGTCCTGAGTCTGCATCACATTCTTCTTGCAGGTTAATATTTTTACATCAAAGGGTGTCAGAATGCGGGCGATTTCCCGGCTGATACTGCCGTAACCAACTAACCCGATGGTGCTGGAACGAAGTTCTCTGGGCGTGAAACGAGCAAAACGGTCTGGTGGCCATTCATGATTGGCTTGAAATTTTAAGATAGATGGGATTTTATGGGACATCGTCAACATCATGGTTAGTACAAATTCTGCCACCTGGGGAGCAGCAGCTCCGCTCAAAGTGGTTATCTGTAATCCATTCTTTTGAACAACATCTTCATTGAGTGCGAAATCAATGCCCGCATAATTGAATTGAATCCATTGTAGAGCAGGTGCTTTCTCATCAGGAGGAATTACCCGTTCGGTGATCAATATCTCTGTCTTTTCCCATACTTCTTCATCAATTTCCTGGTAAGATTTTGCAGGAAGAACTGTTATTTCCAGACGTGGAGAAACACCTTTTAATTTGTTAATCAGTTCCTCGGAGAGTGGAAATGTTATTAATACTTCAATTTTGTGGTTGGTTTCATCATTCATTAGATATAAATTCCTGTTGGATCGAGATCTTCTCTCAAAATCCTTAATTCTTCTTCGCTGGGGGGTAATGTTTCGCGTAGATTGGCAGATACTTTAACTTCCCAACCGGTATTTTGTTGAATCATATCAATAGTTGCTCCCGGATGCAAAGCGGCCAGTATCATCTCCCCGTTTTCATCGGGCTCAAGGATGCCAAGATGTGTCACCACACCCTGAGGTCCTTTTCCTCTGGCACCACTGGCTTCACGTTCTTTACGGTGGGAAAGAAAACCAGCGGAGGTTATAAAATCCACTTTTTCGGGAAATCTGCGCTTTTGATGCGGGGTAATGATATAGCAGCGGTTTGCCCAACCGGCGATTTCCATGGATCCACCCGAGCCAGGCAAGCGTGTTTTGGGGGTGTGATAATCTCCAATAACTGTGGCATTGATATTTCCATGCCGGTCAATCTGTGCTCCACCTAAGAATCCCACATCTACGTTGCCTCTTTGCAAATAGAAAGCGAAAATATCATACATACTGCAGACAGCAGTGGCACCACTAACCAGACAGGGATCTCCAATCGATAACGGTAAACGCGATGGTCGTGCGCCGATCACACCGGCTTCGTAAATCATTACTAGATTGGGAGCATGCGTGCGCCGGGCCAGATTACAGGCCAGGTTTGGAAGCCCCACCCCAACAAAAACAACATCTCCGTCACGCAGTAATCGGGCAGCATTAATTGTCATTAATTCAGCATTGTTGTAATTCATATTAATAATCTCCGTAATCAATCGGTGAACTGATGCGTGGATCTACTTTCAAGCGGGTATGTGTTTCATCACCAAGTTTTTCCCAGTATTCATTGCGGTCTTTCACGCCATATACCCATTCATCCAACCAGGCTTTTGTTTGTTCAGCGGATTGGCTGATCTCATCCCAGGCCAGATAAAATGAATTATCACGGTCATAATAACCCTGGGTATACGAAGGATGGGCAGCGTAAGGGACATGACAAACAGCATCAACAATAAAAGCAGGAATGACCGTCCGATTTGGATCACTACGAATAATTTCTTCATCTACAATCTCTTCAGCCGTGATGATGACATGCCGGGAGGCGAAAGCGGCTTCTTTTTGTTCACCCACAATTCCCCAGATTTGTGAGTTTCCATGTTGATCACATCTTTGCACGTGAACAATTGCCACATCAGGATTTAATGGGGGAACGACAATCACTTCAGTTCCAGTGTAAGGATCTATGATCCGTTTGATGTCTGGATTGACTTGTTCCAGGCTGGGTGCGCCCGTTTGGTTCATGGGCATAAAAGGAAGACCTGTTGCCCCGGCTTGTAATCTGGAGATCATTCCAAAATGAGAATATTCTTCCCATTCCATTTCGCCTTTTTCAATGGCATCCCGCATAATGCGCAAGGAACCTACTCCAGGGTTACCCATGTAAGAAAAGATCACTTTCTTAACACACCCGGCAGCTGTGAGCATATCATAGATAAGGTCAGGGGTGGCTCTGGCTACGGTCAGATTTTTTTTCTTTTGACGAATGATTTCATGGGCTGCGGCAAAGGGGATCATATGCGTAAATCCAGCTGCATAGATAACATCACCATCGTGGACGAAATTTTGAATGGCTTCTGATAGAGTATTAAGTTTTGACATTGTTTTTCTCTTTTGCGGTTGATTTAGGATCTTCTGGAGCGTCTGGATTGCCGATCTTCCTGTTCGTCATGATTTTTGAACCTGGAGTTCTGGTGTTTTCCCCGACGATTCATTTTTGAATCAGGATCCGTTGGGTCTGATTGAATTTCCTTCTTTTTCTTCCTTAAAATTGTACCAAAAAGAATGAGCAAGATACCAGTGATAATCAGATAAAAATTCGCGCTATCTGCAATCAATGAGAAGATGAATAATAGCGAAGATAATCCCCCCAGGACCAAAAGAAATTTTCCAAACTTAAATCGAATCTCACCCATAAATAGAAATGCTGCCCTTGATCAAGGACAGCATAATTCTAATACAAAGTTTCTGATTGGACTAGATTTTCTTGACCTGATTATAAACCTGTTCGCGCATGTACATTTGCAGATAATGATGGCCACCGGCATTTTTTCCAGTTGCGCCAGAACCTTTCCAGCCACCAAAAGGTTGGAATCCAGGCCAGGCACCGGTTGTGGCACCTTGTGGACGGTTGGCATAGTTAACGCCAGCTTCAATATTGTCAAAGAACCATTGCGCTTCTTCATCTGTCCCATAGAATCCAGACGTGAGGCCATAATCTACATCGTTGGCAATTTGCATTCCTTCTTCGAGAGTCTTTATCTTTCCAATCGTCGTGATGGGCAGGAACATTTCAATTTTCCATAAGCGATGAGAATAGGGCACGTCAGCAAACAATGTTGGCGTCACAAAGTAACCTTTGGAGAAATCACCATCTGTCAACACTTTGCCACCTGTCAGTAGACGTCCGGCTTGTTTTAATTCAGCGCAGAAATCTTGAAAATCTTTGTATGAGTTCTTGTTGATGACCGGCCCCATGAAGACTGTACGTTCGGTTGGGTCACCAATCGTCAACTTTTCTGTGAGGGCAACGATCCGCTCAACAAGTTGATCATGGATGGACTCATCTACCAGAACACGGGAGCAAGCAGAACATTTTTGTCCTTGCAAACCAAAAGCTGATCGGACGATTCCTAATGCTGCATCTTCGAGATTAGCGTGTTTTGACACAATAGTCGGATTCTTACCGCCTAATTCCAGAATGGTAGGCCGCACAAACCGGCCATTTTGTGCAAAAGTGCGGAAAATCCCCATGCCTACATCAAATGAACCAGTAAAGGTAACACCAGCCACATCCGGATGATTTACCAGTGCATTACCGAGTGTGCTGCCAGGGCCGGTAACGTAATTAAAGACACCATCAGGGATACCAGCATCCAAAAATGCTTTGGCAAGCAGGTAGGGCGTCAGAGGGGTATCGGTGGCGGGTTTCATGACAATCGTATTCCCAGCAACCATCGCTGCACCGGCTGGCCCTCCAGTCAGTGCGCCTGGGAAATTGAACGGGCTGATTACCAACCAGACCCCGTATGGACGCATCACAGAGAGATTGGTAGATTTCAACCCCACAAACGGATCGCTTCCCATCTGAATTTCAAAGCCATTGTTCTCTTCTAATTGGTCGCAGGAATAACGAATCAAATCTGCAGTCTCCACTGCATCTCCGATACCCTCCATGCGGTTTTTTCCGACCTCAAGCGACATGGCAGCACCGATGTAATAGCTGCGCTCCTCAATTAGGTCCGCAGCTTTTCTCAGCAACCTGACACGTTCCTGCCAGGGGGTTTTTCCCCAGGTTTCAAATGCTTTTTTTGCTGCAGCAATGGCTTGATTGGCGATTTTTTCATCACCTTTTTGAAATACACCAATGACCTGATCGGTATTGATGGGGGAGCGATTCTCAAATTTTTCACTGGCGAAAACTTCTTTACCATCGATGACCATTGGGTATTCCTGGCCAAATGTTTTTCGCAAAGCTGCCAGATTTGACTCGTAGGAAGTGTGAAACTCCTCTGGGGGACTGAACATTGTCCCATAAGTTAATTTAAATTTTCCTTCTGTTCCCATAAATTTTGCCTCCTTAACAGGAATTGATCTTTCATTTAGTATACATGAAGAGGTGAGACAAAATCAATAAAAATCGAAAAAAATTATTAACCTGTGAGTTTTCTGAGAAAATCTGTTTTCCAGCTTGGTGGAAAAATAATCTATTGCTTGACGGTGAGAGGAAGATAAATTGCCTCTTTCATGGTCGTCACAGTAATGGGATCATTGTTTGTGGTGCCGAAGTCATTGGTGGCAGTAATTGTAATGATATAGGTTGTTCCTCTTTCCAGGCCGGAGAGGGTGATGGGCAACTGGTTGATTTCAAACGCCTGATCGAATGCCATGGAATGGGTTAACTCATCCTGGATTTGAATAATGTATGTAATGTCATCATCAATGGATTGCCAATCTAAAGTGATGCTGGAAATTGATGAAGAAACCCTGATGTCAGTTAGTTTGGCTGGGGGATTGCAGTTTATCAACCCGGTCGTAGCAACATTGCTGAAGTCTGAATTACCATTTTGATTATAAGCATAGACACGATAGAAAAATTGACTACCACAGGCAGGACTCTGATCCTCAAATGTGGAAGTATTGGCTGGCAATGATAATAAAGCTGACCAATTGCTGCCATCCGGTGAGCGTTCAACCTTAAAGCCCTGTTCATCGTTGCTATTGTCGACAAATCCAACGAAAATACTGGTTGATTTTATATTTTGAATTGTCAGGTTTGTCGGCGCAACAGGTGCAATTTTTGCAGCCCTAAAATTGGAAACGATAGGAGCAGTATTATTTAATGTCAGCCTATTATCCGCGCTATTATAGGCAGTGGATACCACACCGGTTGGTTTCCCGTTATAAAGAACCTCCGGGTTAGACCAATTATTAACCCGTGGGCACCCCCCAGAACAGTTATAAGCCATGATGGTGCGGAACGCTAAGGTGGGGTCCTGATATCCGTAGGAGTAACTATACATGGCAGTACCACCACCAGAATTCGCACGGTCATGGTGAGCACCCATGTTGTGCCCGGTCTCGTGTGCAAAGGAGTAATACCCGGTTGTACAGTCCCGTGATACCAGGCTGTTGCCCACAGAATCATAAGTATATCCGGGTGTCATCAACCAACCCATACCGCAATAGGTCATGTTGTTGACAATCATCACGACCAAATCTGCGGCATAGCTATTGCGTAAACTGCGAACCTCATCGATGACATTATCCTGATTGGTTAAGTGTGAAAGGGTTGTACTCCAGCCGGAGCCTGTAGATAAGATACTTTCATCATAATTTATTTCTGCGGTGTGAACCAATCTCATTCTGGAGAAAATCCCACTGCGTTCATATCCGATATTTGTCTCACTGACAGCCAGATTAATCAGGTTCAGCATATTGGTTGTTCCGCCTTCTCCAGAACGAGCAGCAGCGGTGTAAACTACCAGCACATCAATCACGTATCCGCCATCTGATAAGGTGGTATTGAGGGCTGGTTCGAATTCCAGGGTTGAGGTTTCGGGACTTTCCGGGATCATATCTAATTCATCCGGAAATTGGGACTGGTCTACCTGATCAAATTGATAAAATCCTTTTCCGTTCTCACGTAAATGATATTGATGTCCCTGAAATTCCAAATTGGCACTCACCACTCCGTCAGTAGCAACCATTAAAATGGAGCTGTCTGGATCATTATTCAGGGTTCCAGACATGATGTATCCTGATTGAAGAGTGTGCTCAATTTTTTCGAATGTGACATCAAAGGACAGGTCTGAAAATATTTGGAATTGGGCTGTCTGATTTGTATTTTCATCGGCGAGTAAATCCCTGGCAATATTTTCAAATGCGGCTGTGTTCAAATTCACTCTTTGAGATCTGGCGATACCCACTTCCAGGGTATTAACAGAAAAGGGAATATCAACATTCTGATCTATAACGGTAATAACTGGTGGATAGTTATTGGTGGCGTTGACCTGCGTGATATTTAATACCAGTGATAAACCAACACCTATACAAATCATTACTCGAAAAATTTTTGATGAAAACAGTCGCATGCTTACTCCCAAAATGTTGAAGAACAAATCAGGGTAAAAATAGCACGCCGAATGTGATTCATGCGTTGGCTGTTAGGTGATTGTAAGGGGATTCTTCTGGAAAATTATGGTTGTTAAGTGATTACAAAGTGAGTGATCAGGAAGTACTTTTTAAGAATTGGTCGTAAAAATCCGCCAATTGACTGCGTACCAGAACGGCATTTGCCCTCGATTTTAATAATTCGTGATTGAATATTTTCGCTCGCTGTCTCAGTTCCTGATTGTCATAAGCGTAGGTGATGGCATTTGCAAGTTTTTCAATGCTATTGGGTGGGACAAGTAACCCATTAACCCCTGGCGTGATCCATTCCCGTAAGGATTCGATGTCGCCGACAATTGGAAAACAGCCACACGCCATCGTTTCCAACAAGGTGTTCGGTGTGCCATCATGTGTAGTAACAGAGACAGCAAGGTGAGAATGGTGAAATATAGACCACAAAACATCCTGTGGCAAGGTAGGCAATAATTTTACATTTCCTTGAATTTTCAGTCTATCCACCCAGTTCTGTGCTTCAGGTTTGTCTAACATACCGGGGCAAATAAAAATAGCATCAGGTAGTTTCTGGAGAACCAAAGGAATGGCTTGAAAAAAAACATCTGTTTGCGCATAAGCCCGAATGCCACGCGGATTCACAATCACAGGGACATCTTGCTTAATGTTGAACTCAGATATTATCACTTCTTGTGCTGCTTTAATTTCCTCAAACAGGATTCCCCCGCCACCAGGCACAACCAGACCTGGTTTGAATTCGGGGAATCCCCATTGATGCGCCAGATTGATATCCCGCTGAACATCAGCCAGAACACCATCCGCTCGGTGCATAACTTCAACAGTTAATTGCTTCATTTTTTGGTTCGCATTGGCATGCAGGGTGAAATCATTTCCCCAAACAGACACCAACAATGGGATCTCCTCGGGGGTGATCAAAGCCAACATCCCTTCGTAAGGAATTCGTAACGCGTGTACCAGATCGGGTTTCACTTCAGAAATAATCGTTTTCAGTGTTGCCTGGTATTTTGGTAAAGTGGTTGGTCCCAAAAGGTAACGAATTTTCATTACAAGTGGGCGTGCGTTTTGAATCAGTGTTTTCTTCCAATTTTTGGAGCGTCGACTATCTGGTTGGTTTATTGCTGGTTCCCTGGTTTTTTCGCCGGCTGCGCTGAAAGCCACCGGCAGGATGAAAAGCTGATCAACTTTGGGTTTGGTTTTTAATGGATAGGTGGAAACCAGGGAAACCTGAAAATCGAGTGAGTGCAACATATCGATCCACCTTGTGGTAATTGCACTGCGCCCATCTGCTATTAATAAAATTTTTTTACTCATCATGACTTCATCCTGGAAAGAGCATTCAAACTTGCTGCTTTGAAAACGGATACCATCTGATCAATATTCACGTCGGTTTTGACAGTTTGGTAGGCTGCCAGTCCTTTTTGACGTAACTGTTCCGGGTTACTGAGCGCTGAAGAAATGGCATTCAGCAAGGCCTGGGGATCATCGGGAGGGATGTTCCACCCATTTTCATCGCTGACCAGGTCGGTTTGAGTTCCATCACCTGCAGCCACAATCACCGGCAATGCATGTGCCATCGCCTGCTGGACTGCCAGACCTCCAGTTCCCGGCAGGACAAATAAATCCGCCTGGTTGAAGATACTATCTAGTTCATTACCAAATTTCTCGCCCCAGAATTTAGTGGCGGGGTAAGTTTTGGACGCCAAACTTTCTAATTCCGTACGGATCGCACCGTCTCCAACGATCCATAGCTGTGGTTGCAGTTTTTCTGGCAATCGAGAGCAAATATGGATAAGAGAGTCCAATCTCTTTCTGGGTTGTAATCTACCCACATACAATAGGATTGGGGTGTAATCATCGTTCCACACTTTTCGATCTGGAGGGGTGCCAGTTGGGGCAGGTGCAGTAGCGTTCTTGGCTACAAAAACTTGTTGTGGATTAAATCCAGCCTGAATGTATTGTTGGGCACCGTTCTGGCTATAGCTAATAATGTTCGTTAAGAATCCCAAAAATTGGGTACGGGAAAACTTTCGGAGGAATGAAAATGGGCCGGTGTATTGAGGGACTCCTAAACCCCACCCAATGACCGGTTTATGTTGGTCCTTCATCCAGCGCATGACAGAAGGTGTGGAAAGGTAGCGTGGATTGGCTTCCACAATTAACACATCCGGCTGCCAGTTTTTTACCCAGGCTAAAAACTCGGGTTGCAAACAAAAATAAAACTTGCCCTTTAGCAAGTGAATATTTTTGGTGAAGTGATAATCAATCCCCGCTAAATGATCAACGCTGGTAATCATCTCTTCTGGTCGTGGTGTACCTGCGAATACCCCCAGCTCCAGGTCTGATTGCTTTGATAATAAATCCAAAAATGGTACCCGATAAGCAGGAATGACACGCTGTTGAATGGCTAAGCGGAATTTCATGAATAGACTATCACTTCTGCCCGGGAACCACTGGGTGTTTTTTCTACCTCGATTCTTCCAGGAAAAGCATCTTTTAATTCTTCGAGGTGTGTGATGATTAAGATCTTTGAAAAATCCTTCTTCACCACATTAATCGTCTCCACCAGACGACTGCGACCGGTGGTATCCTGACTACCAAAACCCTCGTCAATGACTAAGGTTTGCAAACGTGCACCAGAGCGTTTAGCCAGAACCTGGGAAAGTGCCAGCCTGATTGCAAAATTAATCCGGAAAGCCTCACCACCAGAGAACATCTCGTATGCTCTGGTGTGCCCATTCGCATCATTGATCAGAATATCAAGAGTCTCTTTTTTATCCTGTCTTTTCTTGTCTTTGTATTCACTTTGTGTTTCGAAGAGGATAGACAATTGCCCTAAAGTCAATCGATCCAATAATTCATTGGCGTGTGCTTCAATTTCCGGAAGTGCTTGTTCAATCAATAAAGCTGGTACACCGTTTGTGCCAAAGGCTTCTTCCAATTTCTGATACCTGTTGATTTTGACAACCAGTTGATCCAGCTCGGATTGAGTGGTTTGCTTATCAATTTTTCTTCGTTCAATGGTATCTAATTTTTGTTTTTCAGCACCTAATTTGCGGCTGATTTGGCTGATTTCAATGTCAATCTCATCCAACTCTTTTTTCAACCTGGGGATATCAGGTAAATTGGCATACAGTCTGTTGAACTCAATTTGCATACTCTCGAGAAGTGCAGATTTTTCAGCCAGTTCTTCATTGTTGTGCCTGATATCGTCCGATAATTCGGCCGATTGTTTTGTAATCGGGTCCAAAGTTGCCCGAGCTGATACCAACATGCGATATTTTTCTTCCGTTCCGCGCAGATTATTTTCCAGTTGCTGAAATGAGGCATGCCGGGCATCATCGTAATCGATCTTTTTGATTTCTTCTTTCAGCGAAATCACCTGGGACTGGTATTTCTGTTCAAAATAATGATTTTCTAATTGCTGCATGGTGTTTTGATAATCAGAAAAATATTTTTCCTGCCATTCTTCGACTGATTTTTGCATACTTTCTTTGTTCAGTCGTTTCTCAGTCATCAGGTTTTGGAGATCAGTGCTTTCTTTTTCCAGCGCTTCAATATTTTTCAGTTCTACACTTATTTCATTAATTTCGTTCTTAAATTGCTCGATGAACTTGTTTTCTAAGTCAATCATCTCCTTACGCTCAAGACCTTCTTTGATAATCAAAGATTCATATTGTTCTCTATGCTCCGGAGTTAATGGTTGACTACAGAATGGACATTCTGGTCCGGCGACACGGAATTCCTTCAAGTGGTTACGTTTTTCATTGTTAAGGTTTTCTAAATGCCTTATGTTTTGTTTTCTGGCAGATATTTCACCTTGAAGTTTTTGCATCTTGTCGCTCAGAGACTTCTGTTTCGAAATCGAAATTGCGAACATCTCCAGCTTTTTGACAAATTCTTGTAATTCGTTCTCAATTTCAGGCAGTTCTTTTCTGAATTGCTCAATCTTCGAATTTTTTTCTCCCAGACTAATTTCACGCATTTTGAGAGATTCATACTCTTTTTCAATTTGATGATTTGTAGTGATTAGTGCTTGATTGATTTTTTGATAAGCGGTTGCTTTTTTGGTCAATTCATCCAGTTCACTGCGAACTTTTATCCATTGTTGATAATTTTCTTCGATTTGTTTTGCATTTTGGACTTGCTTTTGTAGATCATCTAACTGGATGAGCAGATTACTCTGTCGCGATTTATTTTTTTCCAAAATGTCCGATATTTTTTGGATATCTTTTTTTTGTTGTTCTATTTGTGAAGCTGCAGAAGACCTGGCAGAATCTAATTGTTTGGCCTGATCAATAATTTGATTGTGATCTTGCTTGGTTTTATTTTTTACTTCCAAATCCTTTTGAGCTTGTGCTAAATTGAATTTAATCTGCTCTTCATTCGATAACTCGTTGTTGATATCAGCCAGGATCCTATCCAGTTGTTTCTTTGTGGATTCAGAATCTTTTCTAATTTCTTTGGTCGTCTTCAGATAATTTTCCCAAACTTCCAATCCCAGAATATTGGCGAGAATGGCTTTACGATCACCAGAGGATAATTGTGTAAATTGGTCGGCTTTTCCTTGCAGGAAGAAGGAAGCATTGATGAATGTCTTATAATCCAATCTTAATGTGGATTGAATTCGATTCTGTGTATCACCAACAGAATGCTCGGTTAGGGGGCGCCAGTGGTTTCCTTCCTGGTCGCGTATATAAAATTCAAGCAACTCGGTTTTACCCAATTGTTTTGTGCGTCGAACCCTGAAAAGTTGTTGCTCATACTCAAAGTCTAAAATCACCAGGGCACTATCAGATTGTTGGTTGATTACCTGGTCTTTTTTTGCGCGAGCATTTCCAAACAAAGACCAGGTCAGGGCATCTAAAATGGATGATTTTCCAGCACCATTCGGGCCGGTAATACTGGCCAAATGGATTTGTTCAAAATCGATTTCTACAGGATCTTTATAGGATAAAAAACCCTGAATGGTGAGGTGTACAGGAATCATATCTCTGAGGCCGAATCATCATTGGATTGTACGTCCAAATTAATTGGATGTACCAGGACTTTGTCAACCCGCCTGCCATCCATATCTACGATTTCAAAGCGCATATTATATACATCAAAATGCTGGCCAACCTCAGGGATACTGTCTAGCATGGTCATCATAAAACCACCCAGGGTTTGAAAGCCGACCCGATCTTCTTCCGGTAAGGTTTCTATTCCCAATAGTTCTTTGATGTCATCAATAGCGAGCAGGCCATCCAATAACCATGATCCATCCTCACGTTGAATGATTTGAATTTCTTCTTCTTCACCCGCGGTAGGAATTGAGCCCACAATTGATTTAAGTACGTCATACAGGGTTACCATACCCAGAACACCACTGAACTCATCAATCACCAATGCGGCATGTGCGCCAGCTTCCTTGATCAGATCCAAAGCTTTTAAGGCGGATGTACTATCCGGAACAAATAATGGTGATTGAATCAAATCGGGGATAGACGGAATTGCGCCATTCAGGCTCTGACAGAGCAGATCCTTCCCTAAGAGCATTCCCTGTACATTGTCCAATTCACCGGTTGCTACCGGGAAGCGACTATGGTTTGACTGGATGACTTGTTCCAAAATCATTTCGATAGGTTCTTCCAAATCAATCCATTCAATTTCAGTACGAGGGGTCATAATCGAGTCGATGTATCTGCCACCCAATCGGAAAATACCGGTCACCATATCTTCTTCTGCGGACTCAAAAATTCCGGATTGAGTTCCTTGTTTCATTAACACTTTGATCTCTTCTTCGGTAATAATCGGATCTCTTGATTTCTCAACCCCAAGGATTTTTAAACCAATATCGGTAGAAGCACTCAGAAGTTTTACGATCGGTGAAGTTAACCAGGAGATTGCTTTCATGGGCATGGCAACTGCAGAAGCAATTTTTTCAGGCGAATTCAAGCCCAGGCGTTTGGGGATCAGTTCACCAATGACCAGTGAAAAATAAGTGGTCAATAGGACGACGATGGTGACTGACAATATTTCGCTATAAGGCTGCAACCAGGTGACTTCATTAAAAATTACACTCAATTTGGAGGAAATTGATGCGCCACCCAGGGCACCGGATAAGATGCCAATCAAAGTAATTCCGATTTGAACCGTTGACAAAAATTTATTAGGATTTTCAGAAATATCGAGTGCAACCTGTGCAGATCGGATACCATCTTTGGACATTTGCTGTAATCTGACTTTTCTGGCAGAAATAAGTGAAATTTCTGACATGGCAAATATCCCATTGATGATGATCAATATAAAAATTATTAATATACTGAGAAAAATGTTGTTCATGCTCCCTTATCTAGTTAATGACCTCTTCTTGATTCTGATTATAGATGATTTCTTTCGCGATTATTTGTAGTGTCTCAATTTCTTCCGGAGAGATTTTTTGACTCTCCCAATACAACGCCAGTAATTTTTCGTGCGGCAGGTTGGATACGCTTTCATCTTCTCCCAATCGCAAACGAGTGGAAAAGATTGGTTTTCGAATGAGGTGGAAATCCAATGCTGGTGCAAAGCGCTCTTGAAACCACTGATCATTGATGAGGTTTTCCCAATCTTTTGGATAAACCAATGTTACCCGCACAACAGCATCTTCCACTTCTGTGGAGTCAATCAAGGTGTTCTCTAAATAGTTGATAATTTCCTGTGGTGTTGGGGTTTGATCGTTTTCATTCGGGTTGATATCTTTTAAATTTAAAGGTATATCGATGAAAGGACGCCCTTCCAACATCCGCCATGAGATTTTGCTTTTACCTTTTTCGATCTCGGCGATTACGAACTTTTTATCATCCTTGGCCTCACCAAAGTCAACCCGCTCGATAGAACCTGGGTAAATCACACGCGGATGACCGTTCTCATTAAGATCCTGAGCTTTATGTATGTGCCCCAGGGCTACATAATCAAATTCTGGCCGTTTTACCAGGCTGATGGGCAGGACGATATCATGTCCCAGCATGATACTGCGTTCAGCACCGTAGACTGCTCCTTGTACTGATGCATGAGCGGTCAGAATAGTGGGGAGGTTGGGGTCAACGTTTTCAAGAAGTTGATCGATTATTTGAGAGGTGATTGACTCGATATTGGTATCGATATCATCCATATTCTTTAATTCATCCTGATGGGCGGATAGAAAACCACTGCGCGTAATCCATGGGATAGCAATTATCTGGATGGGTAAATCACCCAACTGATCTGAGGAAATAAATTCTGGTCTGGAGACCAAATGCACATTGGGCACTGATAGTGTGTTAAATTCCTGGAGGGCTGTCGCTCTACCGGCAGCCGGAGAGATATCATGGTTCCCCACTAATAAAATAGTGGGTATCTGTGCCTGGGAAAGACGCATGATTCTTTTACCCCACTCCCGCTGAAAGGTTGGGACTGGCGTACGGTCTTTGTAGGCATCACCAGCAAAGATCACCAGGTCTACTTTTTCGTTGATCGCAGTATCAACGATGGTGTCCAGCGCTTTTAGAAAATCGAGTACACGAATAGGTAAACCTGATTGTGGGTCACGTTTGCCTTGTGATGCTATATCAATGTGTGCATCTGAAAAATGTAATAGTTTTATCATCTAAAAAAATGTTTTATGGTGAATATCCAAGTTGCTTCAATAATTCTACACTAGGTGCAAAATTTGGATGATATTCTAATGATTGGTAAAGATCTTCAAGCGCACTTTGGGTAAAACCAACTGCCACATACGCCCGGGCACGCCAATAGAAGCTTTCTTCCAGATAGGGTTCACTGGCTGCATCAATGGTCAGGGTTGCTAAATTAATAACATCCTGATAGCGACCACTGTAAAAATAGGCAAAATAGGGGCCTGTTTGGTACCACATGATGCGCCACGGACGGTTTTTTTCGGGTAGTTGAGAATAAACCAGAAAAGCATGGTCGTATGCTTCAGCTGCTCCGGCATAATCCTGTAACTGAACCATACTGGTACCACGATTAAACCATGCGTAAAACAAGTCGTTACCCTGGGTTGTAAAAAGCTCCTCATTGGCCAGTTGATAGGCAATCTGGTCGGCATTGCGATCATCTGCAAACTCACCAAGCACTTCCATTAATTTGGTTTCCTGATCCTGAGAATAAACGACCAGGAAGAGATAATTAAAGGAGCGCCATTGTGATAAAAGATCATCATAGGATACAGGAAAATCTGGTCTAAAGTAAGAGTCTTGAGAAAGGAATTGCTGTTCCTCATCATCATAACCATTTAATACCGCGTAATGCCCCATCCAGGAAACTTTACCGTTGGTATCACGAATAAAAACACCTTTTTCTACCAGAACCGGGAATCCGTTCGCAATTAATTTCTTTAGAAGTGTAAGGTTACCACCGGAGCGGGTGATCGCCTGATATTGGGTTTGTTCAATGACAAAATCTGCCATTTCATATAACATTACATTTTTATCTTTTTCAAATGGCTTGAGTACCTGTCCGGTATCTAAACGGTCTCCTTCCCATCCCCAGAAGGAGAGTTGCATAGCGAGGTTGGCAGGAGCACAATAATTCCATAAACCATGTTGGTCCTGGTAAGTGATTCCATCCAATTTGACAACAGATGGAAGAGGGGTGGGCTCAAGCGTGGGGGTTGCGGTGGATAAAAGTGCATCGACAGTATGAGTGGCCGTTGGTTGGATTGTCTGGGTGGGAGTTGTCATTGGAATCGGTGTGGACTCAATTTGCTCAGCATCCGGCACAAATACGACAGCTTCGGGAGGGTTCAATGCGTAGTCCACTTGAATTTTCCATTGATCCACCTTCCATAATACTTTTTCCCGTAAACTGGGAACAGAAAAAAGAACGATTACTACCACTGAAAAGAACAGGATCGATCCCAGGATAATTTTGGCAAGATTCTTCTTTAACATAGCCAAATTATAACACTCTGAAAAACTTGAGAATTGGCATCATTTCAAAAAGGAGTCCATTTGTTTTTTAGGATAGCGGACTCCAATAATGAAACAGTGATGCTCTTTGATTGGTATGGAAAGAAAATTTCCATCATAAGGTCTTATAATCTGAATATACAGAAGGAATCAGGGAATCTGAGACAGTATCGACTTATAAACAGGTTTCACCTTGCATAAATTCGGTTTTAAAGGTATTTTTATTTTTGTTTTAATGTCTATTGTTATTAAAATAACAGTGATGAATGAAAGAGAGAAAAATGATTAAAAACCGTTATAAAATACCTGTTAGCTTTAGCTTGCCTCGGAGAATTCAAAGATTATCTGAATTGTCTTTCAACATGTGGTGGAGTTGGAATCAGGATGCTCAGCAATTATTCAGATTAATTGATAAACCTCTATGGGATAAATTGAGTCATAATCCGATTGCGTTCCTACAACAAGTGGACCGTTCTTTTTTAGATAAAACAATCAATGACCTTTATTTCTTAGACCGCTATGATGCTGTATTGAAGAAGTTTGACCAATATCTTGAGGCCAAGAACACCTGGTTCAAGGTTGCTTATCCGCAATTAAATCAAGAGCAAATTGCATATTTCTCATTCGAATTTGGTCTGCACGAAAGTTTGCCTGTCTATGCTGGTGGCCTGGGAATATTAGCTGGAGATCACCTGAAAACTGCCAGTGATCTTGGTTTACCACTGGTAGCCGTGGGTTTTATTTATAAAAATGGTTATTTTATGCAATCCATCACGGAAGATGGCTGGCAGGAGACCCGCAATTTTTATTTGAATTATTCAGAAGTTCCGATCATTCCTCTGACAGATGAAATTGGAAAGCCATTGATGATTTCTGTTGAATTGCCTGGGAGATCCGTATGGGCTCGCATCTGGCAAGTTAATGTCGGAAGAGGGTTCTTATACTTGCTCGATACTGATCTGGAAGAAAACGAACCCAATGACCGCCAATTGACATCCAGATTGTACAGCAATGATCTCGAAATCCGCATTTCCCAGGAAATCTTATTGGGGATGGGTGGAGTTCGTGCATTACGGCTTCTGGGTTATAAACCAACCGTCTGGCATATGAATGAAGGTCATTCGGCATTCCTGGCTTTGGAACGCATTCTTGAATTGATTGAAAAAGGCACAAGCTTTGAGGAAGCGGCAGAAATTGTAAAAAAGAATAACGTGTTTACAACCCACACACCCGTCCCAGCAGGAAATGATCAATTTCCTATTTGGTTGATTGACAAATATTTTTCTCAAATTTGGCCAAAATTAAATCTTTCACGGGATCAATTTGTTGAGTTAGGCAAACAAGCCCAGACTTGGGGAGAAACATTCGTTATGCCCGTTCTCGCACTTAAGCTTTCTGAGCATATAAACGCAGTTTCTGAATTACATGGGAATGTGTCCAGGAAAATGTGGAACTGGTTATGGCCAGACCGGAATGAAGATCAGGTGCCAATTACGCATATTACCAATGGAATTCACACCAGTTCCTGGATTGCCAGACAAACGAACCTTCTTTTCCAGAAATACCTGGCTCCTGATTGGATGGAGCGAGCAGATGACCCTGAGATTTGGGAAAACATTGAAAGAATTCCCGATTTTGAAATGTGGGCAGTCCGCAAGCATTTGAAACGGAAATTGACTGTCTATTGTAACGAGGTAGCCCGCCAAAAATGGCAAGGGGGGAGCTTCCACCCTGTGCAGGTAGTTGCCAGTGGGGTATTGATGGAACCATATTCCTTAACGATTGGTTTTGCGCGTCGTTTTGCTACCTATAAACGAGCCAATTTGATTCTTCGAGATTATGAACGGTTGCTTAAGATAGTAACAAACGAACGTATGCCAGTGCAAATTATTTTTTCTGGAAAAGCACATCCTGCGGATGAACCCGGGAAATTAATTATTCAGGAAATCTATCGGGCTGTCAAAGACGCCAGGATGGGTGGTCGCTTAATCTTTCTTGAAGATTATGATATGAGAATCGCCAGACTGATGGTGCAGGGTGTAGATGTGTGGTTGAACACACCACGCCGGCCTAATGAAGCCTCAGGTACTTCGGGTATGAAAGCGGCATTGAATGGTGTTTTGAATTTTTCTGTTTTGGATGGCTGGTGGCGTGAAGGTTACAATGGGAAAAACGGTTGGCCAATTGGTGATGATACGGAATATCCTGATCCGAATCAACAGGATGAGATTGATTCAAAAGACATCTATGAAACTCTGGAAAATGAAATTGTGCCCTTATATTATCAATCCCGATCTGCGGACAATTTGCCGAATGAATGGATTGCCCGCATAAAGGAGACCATTCGCTCCAATGCTCCTAGATTCTCTACCAGGAGAATGGTTAAAGAGTATATGAATAATTTATACGCTGGTGCAGCAGAAAATAATGTAGATAAATAAGAGGTTATTGTGCCATTACCATCATCTCCGATATTGATCATTTTGATTATTTTTTTACTGCGTGTATCCGATATGTCGTTGGACACCATTCGGGTATTATTTGTCTTTCGCGGCCGAAAAGGACTGGCCTGGGTACTGGGCTTCTTTCAATCATTATTATTCGTGATTGCCATTACGTCCGTGCTGGCGAATATGGATAACTTTCTTAACATCATCGCGTATGCCGCCGGATTTGCAACCGGGAACGTTGTTGGAATGACTATTGAAAATAGACTGGCGGTGGGTCATATCAATATGACCATTTTCAGTCCCATGGCCGGGCCAAGAATAGCAGATGCACTCAGAAATGCCGGATTTGCAGCGACAGAAGTATCCGGGAGGGGTAGGAGTGGTATGGTTTCCGTTCTGCATGTCGCGGTGCTTCGAAAAAGAGTAGATGAGGTGGAAACAATCGTCCTTGAAATGGATAAAGATGCCTTCATAACCGCACAGGATGTCCGGCCAATCCGAAGAGGTTTTTGGCGGGCATGATCCACAAATCATTGGCAGGGTGTCCATCATCCTGCTTTTTTATTTTTATTTAATGATGAACAATGAAACAGTATATTTAGGAATTGATCTGGGCACATCCAGCCTTAAGCTGGTTTTGATTGATACACGGTTAAGGATAATTTTCTCTTTCAAAAAAGAATATTCCATTCTGTCACCGGAACCAGGGTTTGCAGAGCAGGATCCTGAAACCTGGATCTTTTCCCTGGAAACTGGCTTCAGGGAAGCCGGTAAATTCCTGGAAAGTAATCAAATGTTCCTGAAAGGAATTGGTATCACTGGGCAAATGCATAGTCTTGTTTGCCTGGATAACAATCTAAATCCTGTTCGAAACGCAATCATATGGTCCGATCAGAGAGCGTCCGAAATTGTTGATCGCTTGAATACCCAATATCCAAAAAGCCAATGGAAAAAATGGATTGCAAATCCGATTGCCACGGGTTTTTCCTTCCCTGGTTGGATGTGGATCAAAGAGAATGACCAGAATGCCGCTGAGAAAATTCAATATTTGCTGCAACCAAAAGATTATTTGCGTCTGTGGTTGACCGGGGAACTTTGCACTGATGCCAGCGATGCGTCTGCCACCGGATTTTTTAATCCGGTTGAAATGCAATGGTCGCAACCAATATTGGAAATGGCTGGTTTGAAAGATGAGAATTTTCCAAAAGTTGAACCTTCTCTGGAAGTTGTCGGATACCTCAAACCAGCGATATCTGCGAAATTCGATTTGCCATTTGAAATTCCATTGATTGCGGGAGGAGGGGATCAGGCAATTCAGGCGTTAGCTTACGACATTACCGAAGAAGGAGAATGTCTGGTTACGATCGGCAGTGGCGGGCAGATTTTTTCACCAACCCTTCATCCAATACCAGAATCTGAATTACGGTTGAACTTATATAACCATGTGGTACCAAATATCTGGCATTATGAAGCCGCCACCCTCTCGGCGGGTTTGTCGCTTCGTTGGTTCAAATCCTTGCTGAAAAAGGATTTATCTTACCAGCAATTGGCAGATTTGGCTTCAAAATCCCCTCTAGAAAATGAATTATTTTTCATGCCTTATCTGAACGGTGAAAGGACGCCATGGATGAACCCAAAGATGAGCGGTGCTTTCCTGGGTCTGCAATTGAATCATCAAATCGACCAGATGGCTCGTGCGCTGATGGAAGGAGTAATTTTTAGTATCGGGCAGGCATTGGATGTGATCCGTAGTTGCGGAATACAGACCCAATCAGTAATCATCTCGGGTGGGGGTAGTAACCATCCATTATGGATACAACTTTTAGCAGATGTGTCAGGAGCCCAGGTTAAGAAAACCAATATTTCCGAAGCGACCGCCAAAGGGGCAGCGCTGGCAGCCTGGATTGGTGTAAATCAGATTGATTACTCCACTGCAAAGAGTCTCATTCAGGAAAGCATCCTTGTCGAGAAGATATTTCTACCTTGTCAGAATCAGGACAAAATCCAGGAAAAATATCGAAGATTTATAGAATTGTCGAGAAGGATGACAGAATATTCCTGAAACTCAATACTTTTCGATCTGTTTCACAATTAATGAAATCCCTTGCTTATTGATCACTTGAATGGGAGTTCCGGGTGGTAATGTGCGGAAATCTTCAGAGATAGCACTCCACTCCTCACCAGCCAGCTGGATCGTCCCACTCGGTTGCAAAGAAGAGACAACATATCCGGTTAATCCCATTAACGATTCCATCCCTGTTCTAACTGGTGTTTTTAAAGCTCGAATGGCAAAGCGCATTACGAAAAATATACCAATGGCCAACACAATTCCTGTCGAAATAACAAGTGGTACCGACACCTGGGGAAAACCTGGTGCTTCAATTGAGTTAAAAAGAACTAGTGCACCAACAATAAATGATAGTGTTCCCGCTGCTGTTAATGCACCATGAACGGGGGCTTTAATTTCCAGAATAAATAATATGAAGGCTGTTACCAGAAATAGAATTCCGAACCAGTTGACGGGTAAAACGCCTAATCCGTACACGGCCAGAATCAAACAAACAGCACCTATAAAACCGGCTATCCAACCACCAGGATTGGATAATTCAATAAAAATTGCCTGTACACCAATGGTTAATAATAAAAATAAAATATTTGGATTGGTCAATAGTTGCAACAGGTTTTCAATAAAACTCATTTCCACCGGAAAAAGAACAGCATTATCAAGTTCTAAAACGGTGGGCCCTGAAGCCAATTGAACAGTGTTGCCATTAATTTTTTCTACCAGATCACTGGTATCTGAGGCAATAATATCAATTAAACCTGCTGCCAGAGCTTCATTTGCTGAGACGGCTCTGGCGTTCTCAATCGTATCTTCGGCCATAGCAATCGCTTCAGATCCACGTTTTGCTACCAGTGAGCGCACAGAAGCTTTCAGGATCTCTTTTTGTTTAGCCTCAATGGTTTCTCCCAAATCCTCACCCTGACCGCCAACCGGACTGGCTGCGCCAATGGCTGTTTCCGGTGCCATGGCTGCTATATGTCCTGCCAGGGTAATCAATGTTCCTGCACTTCCAGCGATTGCCCCCCGGGGAGCAACATATACCACCACGGGGATTTCACTCGAGCGAATGTTTTGGACAATCGTATTCATTAAATCAATACTGCCACCAGGTGTATCCAATTGCAGAATTAATAATTCCGCACCTTGTTTTTCAGCTGTTGATAATCCACGCCCGATATATCCAACCAATGAAGGTGTTAATGGCCCCTGGACGGTGATCGTGATGACCGTTGGTGACAATGTTTGTGCATTAACAGCTTGAAAAGGGAGAAGAAAAGCGATAAATATCCATGCTGTAACGGTGATTAACCTGATTAATTTCATTTTTTCCTCATTTCCTAATCAGATTATAAATAGCCTGACTGATTTATACAAGAAAGAGTGTAGTGATTTCGCTTTCGAGTAAATTGAAAATTCGCACCCAGCCTCTCCATTGATGGTGATGGAGAGTACTTATTGATGATAAACAAAAAGGTGGGCTGATGAATCAGCCCACTTTCGATTACGATGGTTGATCATTTACCAGGGTGCCGATTGGTTCACCTAAGATAGATTTTTTCAGGGCTGAGGGGTCAAAAAGGTTCAGCACCAGGATGGGTAATTTGTTCTCCATACACAATGAGATAGCCGTACTATCCATCACTTCCAATCGTTTGTTTAATGTTTCAATATATGAGAGATGATCAAATTTTACAGCATCTGGATTACGTTTGGGGTCACTATCATATACCCCATCGACTTTCGTCGCTTTGATGACAACATTTGCATCAATTTCCATTGCACGCAGCGCAGCGGCAGTGTCCGTCGAAAAATAAGGGTTCCCGGTGCCACCGCCAAAGATAACCACTCTTCCCTTTTCCATGTGCCGAATAGCTCGGCGGCGGATATAAGGCTCGGCAACCGAACGCATTTCAATGGCAGACTGCAGTCTGGTGACAACATCGATTGACTCTAATGCATCCATCAACGCCAATCCATTCATCACGGTTGCCAGCATTCCCATATAATCCGCGGTGGCCCGATCCATCCCGAGTTCCAATCCTTGTTTCCCACGCCAGAGGTTTCCAGCGCCAATCACAATTGCGACACTGACGCCCATCTCATGAACTTCTTTGACTCGCTTGGCAATTCTCAAAGCACAGTGTGGATCAATTCCAACGCCGGAATCATTGCTTAAAGCTTCACCTGAAAGTTTTAGTAAAATTCTTTTGTATTTGATTTGTTCCATTTTTGCTGCCTTCTAAAAAAAAAGCCAACCAGATGGTTGGCTTTTAATCTAATTATTCTTCATCTTCAGCGGTGGTTTCACCTAATGCCCAGCGGGCGAATCGGCGAACAACGATACTCTCACCCAATGCAACAACTTTTTCATTAATTAATTGTTGGACGGTGATATCTTCATTGCGAATATATGGTTGACGCATCAACACGACTTCGTTTTTGAATTTTTCTAAAGTGCCTTCCACAATACGGGGAAGAATTGCTTCGGGTTTTCCATCTTCACGCGCTTTGGCTGTAGCAATTTGAGCCTCTTTATCCAATACTTCCTGTGGAATATCCTCTTCACGAATATACTCTGGTGATGTCGCTGCAATTTGTAGAGCGATCTCATGCGCCAGTGTGCGGAAAACTTCCGAACGCCCAACGAAGTCAGTCTCCACATTTACTTCTACCATTACACCCACACGACCGTTACCGTGATTATAAAGTTCCACCACACCTTCAGAGGCATTGCGCGATGCACGTTTGGCTGCTTTTGCCAGACCTTTTTCGCGTAAGAAATCCAGAGCCTTGTTCACATCTCCGTCTGCACTCTCCAGCGCTTTTCGACAATCTAAAATGCCTGCGCCAGTGGCCTCTCTTAATTTTTTGATATCTTCAGTTGAAATTGCCATTTTTATAAAATCCTTAATTTTTTTATTCCAAACACAGGAACGTTCTATTCTTCATCTTTAGAATCGGCTGATGAATCATCTTCCACATCTTCAGCATCAACCTCGGCTTTTTTGGTTGCCTTGGCTTTGGTAGCCTTTTTGGCTTTCGCAGCTGGTTTCTTTACGATTACTTCTTCTTCGACCTCTTCAACATCATCGACTTCGTCGACTACATCGTCGGTGTTCTCTTCCGCAATATCTTCTGATAAATCGTCTGATACCTCTTCAACTTTGTCTACATCTATCTTGGCTAAGGTAGAAGCACCTAATAAGGTCTCATCGGTTAATTCAGCATCTTCTTCCATGCGGCGTCGTACGACAACTGGTTTTTCTTCACCAGAATCCATTTCATCATCGAGATCATCATCTTTGCGCATGGATTTGCCTTCAAGCACTGCATCCGCCATTTTGGAGACCATTAATTTAATGGCTCTGATGGCATCATCGTTAGAAGGAATTACATAGTCAATGTTGCGAGGATCGCAGTTTGTGTCGACCATTGCAATAATCGGTACGCCTTTTAAATTGGCTTCGTGAACAGCGGTTTCTTCACGGCTGACATCAATGATGAAGAGGAAATCAGGGATTTTCTTCATGTTGCGAACACCACTTAAGCGGATTAAGAGACGATTAATTTCGCGATCAATCATCAGTGCTTCTTTTTTGGTGTAAGAATTGATTTCACCAGTCTCGTGTAAGCGTTCCAGACGTTCAAGTTCACCAATTCGTTGGCTAATGGTTGTCCAGTTGGTTAATGTGCCACCTAACCATCTTTCTGTCACATAAGGCATCCCACAACGTGTGGCTTCTTCTGCAATTGTTTCCTGAGCCTGACGTTTGGTGCCAACGAACAGAATTGTTCCTCCAGCTGCTACGGCATCGCGCACGACGTTGTAGGCTGAATTAATTGCCTTGACTGTTTGTTGCAGATCAAGGATGTGAATACCATTGCGTTCCGTAAAGATAAACGGGCGCATTCCAGGGTGCCACTTATTGGTGCGATGACCAAAGTGAACACCACTTTCCAAGAGAGCTTTCATGGAAATTACAGATGCCATATTATTTCTACTTTCTCCTTATTAATTTTCGTTTTTCCTCCGCTCTCATCAACCCATTGGATCAGAACATCCAGGATGCACGCTGATATGGTCAGAGAACGTGTGTAATGTACCGCTTTTCGCAGCCGGATTAGTATATCATGATGTTATGAGAATCGTCCAGCAGAATTTAATGGCGGTGATAGCGGCATTTTCACTAAAGTTTCAGGACATAATTTTCCCCAGGAGCCTGATCACATCCGTCTGAACCATGAATCGACGGTTAAATCTTGGGATTATAATGGTGATCAGAAAGATCATTAGAAATAATCTGGATGAAGTATTTTCATCTGATTATTCATTCAGGAGTTTATTTTGAGCCGGTTTACACCTCTAGATCAAAACCATATAGAACCTCATATGTGCAGTCTGGATTTGAGATTGTATATTTTGGGGCAATTACCGTTTTTTAAAAACCTTAGTAAAGATCAGATTTTGGAAATTAACAAAAAATTTGTAGATAGGGGCTACCTATCGGGTGATATGATTTATGCTGAGGGAAGTGCAGCCGAGCGTTTATATGTTATGGCAGATGGAAGTGTAAAATTAATTCAGACCTCCCCGCAAGGCAAAGAAGTGTTGCTGGATGTTTTAACGACAGGCGATTTTTTTGGTGGTTTGTTTCCTACATCTAATGATATCTATAGAGAAAGTGCATATGCTCAAACACCTGTTTGTGTAATCAGCATAGAAAATAGTGAATTTCGTAAAATTTTGCAGAATTATCCTCAGGTAGCTTTATCAGTTATGGACATCATCAGTGAGCGTTTGAGAGATTCCCAGTCATTCATTCGATTAATCAGTACTGCAACCGCAGAACAAAGAGTTGCCTACACTCTCGTAAAATTATCTGAAAAATTGGGAGAAAAAAGTGATGTGGGTTTACTAATTCAATTACCCCTTTCCCGCGAAGATATTGCCAATATGTCGGCATTGACCACCGAAACCGTTAGCCGTATTATCAGTAAATTTCAAAAACAAACTTTGATTAAAACCGGTAGGAAATGGGTTGCGATCAGAAATGTGGAAGGGTTAAAAAATATTTTAAGCCAGTTCATGCCATAAACGTTTTTAGGGGACAAAGTCTTCGATTTTCCAGAATTCTGTGTAATTAATTGATCTATATCATGGATAGGAACCATCAATTGCGATAATCTTGCACTAAACATAATTTAGAAAGGATTATCAAATGAAAACGGTATTACGGTCACAGGATCTTTCCTGTCCATCTTGTATAGCAAAAATAGAAAAGGCACTTTTATCTGAAGAAGGAGTCTCAGAAGCGAAAGTCTTTTTTAATAGTGGGCGCATTGAAGTTGTACATGATTCTCAGAAGGTCGACACGAAGAAATTAGTAGAAGTTGTGCGCTCGATAGGGTACGAAGCAAAAGTTTCGGCGTTCTAATCGTGGACACATCTATGTATCCTAACGGGGTTACCTTCGGAATAAGGTTCAAAGATTTTTTTACCAAAATTTTTGAACCGAAATTCCGAAAGTTACTTCTGATGGTATCCAGTGGTTTATTGATCCTTTTAGCCTTAGTGATTGGGAAGTTATTTCATGTCCTTTGGTTAGGGGATTTATTCATGATTTTAGCTGCTCTAACTGCCGGATCAGATATCGCCATCAGAGCTTTTCGAAGTTTAAAAAATAAACATATCAGTATTGAGTTATTAGTTACGATTGCCGCCTCCGGCGCACTAATTATTGGAGAATATTGGGAAGCGGCAGCAGTAACCTTTTTATTCATCCTGGGAGCTTATTTAGAATCTCGCACGCTAAATCAGACCCGCAAAGTATTACAGGGATTGTTGGATCTGGCCCCCACCACGGTATTGGTTCTGCGAAATGGGGAATCAATTGAAGTAAACCCGATGGAAGTGGAAAAAGGCGAAACTGTCATTTTTAAACCCGGGTCCAAAATTGCTGTCGATGGGATTGTCATTAATGGATATTCTACAATCGACGAAAGTGCAATAACAGGAGAATCTTTACCAGTTGAAAAGGAAACCGGTTCCCAGGTTTTTGCCGGTACCATTAATCTCGATGGAATGATTAAAGTCGAAGCGCTGCGCGTGGGTGTTGACACAACTTTAGCAAAAATCATTCATAGGGTTGAGGAAGCTCAGGACGAAAAAGCCCCAACACAACGCTTCATCGAAAAATTTGCACAATGGTACACACCTTTCATTATCGGATTGAGTATTGTTGCCTATTTGATCACAACAGATATTGAATTGGCTTTAACTTTATTGGTAATTGGTTGTCCAGGTGCATTGGTCATATCAACACCGGTTTCCATTGTAGCCGGGATTGGAAGTGCTGCCAAAAAAGGAATTCTGATTAAAGGTGGTGAATACTTAGAAAATGCTGGGAAAATCTCTGCAATTGCATTTGACAAAACAGGGACCCTCACAGAAGGAAAGCCATTTGTTTCAGATGTTGTGATATTAAATTCAGCGCAGAGAGAAATACACAATTTTAATATCAAGCTACCAACACAAAACCATGAATTTGAATGGAACGATGATCAATTAAGAGTGCTAAAAATTGCTGCGGTGGCAGAATCAGGTTCTGAACATCCTTTGGCAAAAGCAGTACTTCAAGCTGCAGGAATTGAAGTATTTGAAGGCATAGAAAGATTCGACACAATCACCAGTAGAGGCGTGAGAGTAATCTATGAGGGAAGAGAAATTGTGGTTGGCAATAATCAATTTATTTCAGATCAAAAAATTGTTATTCCTGACGAAGTGAACGAACATCAGCTGCAATTAAAATCTGAAGGAAAAACGACCATTCTTGTTTCAATCCAAAATTATGTTATCGGATTAATAGCAATTTCAGACAGACCCAGAAAAAATGCAATGGACGCTTTAAAAAAATTGCAAGAGATTGGAATCAAAACAATTGTCATGTTGACTGGCGATGATCACCTTACTGCAAATTCAATTGCCAAGACACTGGGGCTCAGCGAAGTGAAATCTCAATTACTACCGGAAGATAAATTAGATATCATCCGAAATTTGCAAAATGATGGTCACATTGTTGCCATGGTTGGTGATGGCATCAATGATGCTCCCGCTTTAGCCGCAGCTAATCTGGGAATCGCGATGGGCGTGGCGGGAACTGATGTGGCAATAGAGACTGCCGATATTGCATTAATGGCTGATGATTTAATGAAGATTCCAGAGGCAATTCGTGTTTCAAAGTTGACCTTACGAAATATCAGGCAAAATGTGTTTATTGCATTATTGACTGTGACAGCCTTGCTTGTCGGCGTAATTTTGGGGAAGATTCATATGGCTGGAGGAATGTTTATTCATGAAGCTTCGGTTTTACTGGTAATTTTGAATGGAATGAGACTGTTAAGGATAGCCTAAACAATTATTCAAAAGGGTCACCATCTTTATTCTTTGGGTTCAGGAATTTGTTGAAATTGATGGAAAGTTACCATCATAAGTCAACCTTATCCATGCTCGATGAAAGGCATTGAAGCATAATGGTAAGAAAGGATGTCGGCATGGAATTTAGTCAATTCAAATAGCCAATTGGGATTGTGCGTATGTGGAGATGAATTTGTGGTTCGGGAGATGCATGTGGTGATTCTAAAGATTGGGATGGGAGCAGAATCTCCACATGCTGTTCCTGCGATTGACATAAATTTTGATGCGCTGATGGAAGGGTAAGTCCTGATCAAGCTGTTGCTATAGAATATGACAGACTAAAAGCCATTTGAGTACTTAAATCATTGTAAATGGTGATTTTCTACTCGATAATAACTTGATTTTATATCACTCAATTCTATATACTAAGAATAGTTTCATTTCAATAATTTAGGAAGGTGTTTTTTGGCAAGCCAACGTGCGCCAGAAAGGACGCCAATGCCCATTTATTGAAATGTTACGAAGTGTAGTAAATTTATAAATATTATTATGATTATTGGAAAGGAGAAGTTGAAATGCATGAAAAACATACCGTAAGAGATTGGATGATGGATCTGGTGGTATTCGTGGATCCGGACCAAACGGTATACGAGATTTTGAGTATTATGCGTCGCCGATACATAAATAGTGTTTTGGTAAGAAAGAGTGATAATAATACTGAATATGGGATTATCACCTCCAGGGACATCAGCGACAAAATTGTGGCAGAGAATCAAAATCCAAAGGAAATAAAAGTCAGTGAGGTCATGTCTTCTCCAATTGTGTCAGTCCCACAAAATTTATCCGTAAAAGAGTGCGCCCAACTCATGCGGGAAAAACACATTCACCATTTACCGGTAAGGGATGAGAATGGTCTGATTGTAGGAATGGTTTCAGCGAGCGATTTCTTGCTAATCGCAGAGGCGATGGGAACCAACTTTATGGAAAGATCACTCTCCTGACCAGATTCAAATAAAAGGAAAGAATTCGACGCATCGGTTATAATACCCCACAATGCGTCGAATTTTTATTTTAATTTTTATTATTTTACTGATCGGGGTTTATGGGATTAACCAGCCCGGTCAGGTTATTAAAGCGCAGTCCAATTCAGCAATGGACTTAATCATTGCCATCAATGGTATTCGGGAAAACAATTCTCTGGCTGCTTACCAAATCGATAATGAATTGATGGTATCTGCACAACAACATGCAGAATATATGGCTGAAATTGGACAGATCACTCACAACCGTGCTGATGGCTCCAGTCTGAAGAGTTTGGGATTAAAGGAAAATATTGCTGGTGGAACAAATCTGACAGTCCAGGTAGTGGTTTTTTCACTATGGACGGACACAACCAATCGCGAGACAATTGTGGGATATCCATTTGGAAAAGTTGGGGCAGGTGTGGCGGTCAAAGATGACCTGGTTTATTATGTGTTACAAGTTCAGGAAACCCGGATGGGTCTGGCTGCTCAACCGACCATTAATTACCAGATTACACCTGATCCGAATCTGGTCAGTGATGTAATGACTGCAACGCCTCAATTGGACGGATCAATTATTCATGAAGTATTGGATGGTCAATCACTCTGGTCAATTGCAATTGCCTATAATATCACCATCGCCGATATCATCAACTGGAATAATCTCCTGCCTACTCCTGTCATCTTTGTTGGCGAACGTCTGGTCGTACAAATAGCCCCCACAGCCACATTGTCCCCAACGATCACCAATACATCCATTCCACCGACGAGGACAATCACCCCCAGTCAAACGCCAATTACTCCTCAGCCTTCTGCAACGATTACATCCACTCCCTCCCCAACGCCAAAACCGCCTTTTTCCATTTACAGCATGGAGAAGCGGCAGCGCCAAACCATTGGTTGGGGTATAGCGATCGTTTGCCTGGCAGGTTTGGTTATTGTGGCATTCAGAGGATTTTTCCGCAAATAATTGCTCAGCAGGTTAAATAGAGAAGTCTTCTCCGAACCAAACACCATCAACCGGGGCGTGAATACTCAATTTATCTTTACCATTTCCATTGGCCTTTTCTGCATTTGTCAACATTGGATGGGCAGTTTCCAACAGTTCAACTTTGGCTTCCATTTTTTGCATGCGTTCCATGATGGTCTGAATCGTTTTTCCAATTGTATCTGGTAGTAAATCATGGTGAAGATCAGGAATGGAACTAACCACCTGGTTGGAACGTTTTACGATCTGACCCGGAATACCCACCACGACGGAATTTTCAGGTACAGGATTCACCACGACGGCGTTTGCACCAACACGACTGCTTTTTCCAATTTGAATAGCACCTAATACTTTCGCTCCCGCACCTATTACAACATTGTCCAGAATAGTGGGATGCCGCTTTCCCTTTTCGGTACTGACCCCGCCCAGAGTGACACCATGGTAGAGAGTCACATTTTCACCGACCTCTGCTGTTTCCCCAATAACAACCCCCATACCATGGTCAATAAAGAATCCCCGTCCTATTTTTGCACCCGGATGAATCTCAATTCCGGTCAAAAATCTGGAAAATTGAGATATTCCTCTGGCAATCAGGAAAAGTTTATGCGTCCAAAACCAATGGGCAATGCGGTGAGACCAGACAGCGTGCAAGCCTGAATACAATAGGATGATCTCAAGTCTGGTTCGTGCAGCTGGATCGCGGCTCAAAACACAATCCAGATCTGATTTAAGAATTTTTAGAAAATTTGGCATCTGTTTTTCAGTCCTCTAAACTTTCAAATAATGGGGTACTTAGATAACGTTCCCCGAAGGATGGTATGATCACCACAATTCTTTTCCCTGCTGCTTCGGGTCTTTTGGCAATTTGTAGAGCTGCCCAGGTGGCAGCCCCCGAAGAAATCCCCACCAGTAACCCTTCCTGGGTAGCCATATTTCGAGCAGTGTCAAATGCATCCGGCCCACTGACCTGAATAACCTCATCATATATCTCTGTGTTGAGCACATCAGGGAAGAAACCTGCGCCAAGACCCGCCAATGGATGCTTCCCTTTTTCTCCACCAGACAAAACAGGCGAGTCAGAAGGTTCGACCGCCACAACCTGAATGGAGGAATTATATTTTTTCAGTACTTCCCCAACACCTGTGATCGTACCACCAGTTCCGACACCAGCTACAAAATAATCCAATTGACCATCAGTATCATTGATAATTTCCATAGCTGTGGTTTTACGATGAATTTCTGGATTGGCTGGGTTTTGAAATTGCTGGGGAATAAAAACGCGCGGATCATTTTTAGCTAATTCATACGCTTTAGCAATCGCACCGGGCATTCCTTCACTTCCAGGTGTCAGGATTAATTCTGCACCAAAAGCTCTTAATAACATCCTGCGCTCTTTTGACATCGTATCCGGCATGACGATGATGGATTTGTAGCCGCGGGCCGCACAAACAAAAGCCAGCGCAATGCCCGTATTTCCACTGGTGGGTTCAACAATAATTGAGTCGTGGCTGATCAATCCATCTCTTTCAGCAGCATCGATCATTGCTACACCGATGCGATCTTTTACGGAGTGGGCAGGATTGAAATATTCCAGTTTTGCCAGGATTTCAGCATTTAATCCTTTGTTTATTCGATTAAGTCGAACCAGTGGGGTATTCCCAATTAATTCGGTAACGTTTTTTGCAATTCTCATAGTTTCTCCTTTGATTTAAAAAAATACAGTCATCCGGTTTTCAGACGATAAAAGTTAAAAAAGCGGGGCTTTACACCGCTGCCTGAAATAGATGACTGGCTGGATTCTTTTCTTGTCAGGCGGCGGTTAGAAGTGGCCCCGCCTCAGACACATGCAATTTATTTTCATAATTCTCCAAAATAAGACTAATCTTATCCTATTATATCTTGTTAAATATGAGAGTCAAGCATATTCGTAAGATAATACAAGCTTACAGAACTGGATTTTTGGTTATTTGAATAACAAATCTGAAACTTTTTTTTGACCCGTACGTATTTAATAATGGTAAATTAAATGTTAAAATAATTGTATTTTCATGAATTTTATGAAAGTGAGCGGTAAAATGAATTTAAAAAATAACTGGCGTGTTTTCCTCGGGGCTTTGTTGGTAATCGTTGGTATCGCAGCGTTGCTGGATACATTGAATGTGATTCCCTTTGGGGGGCTTTTATGGGGTGTGCTGTTTTCTTTTGGGGGGGCAGCATTTATCGTGTATCTTCTACAAAACCGAAGCGCATGGTGGGCAATTATCCCAGGTTTGGTTTTGCTCGGATTGGGTTTCATCATTCTGATTTCAGCCATATTCCCGAATTTTCAGGGAGAAATTGGCGGTTTTATCTTCTTCATTGCCATTAGCATTGCATTTTTGATTGTTTACATAATGAATAAAAAGTTCTGGTGGGCCATTATCCCAGCCGGGGTAACCGCTTCCCTGGCAAGCACCATCCTTGTTGATCAATTTACCAGGTTTGAGGGCGGTGGTGTTTTTCTGTTAGGAATTGCGGTGACTTTTGCATTAATCAGTATTTTGCCGGGATTGGAAGGGAATCGACAATGGCCCTTAATTCCTGCTGGAATTCTCTTCATTGTCGGCTTATTTGCTTTGATTGACGATTTTAATTTATCCAATCTGATATGGGCTATCATTTTAATTTTGGTCGGAGTTTTTCTGGTTGTGCGTTCTTTGATGCAAAAAAACCAGATGTAGGAGGAAAAATGACAGAGAATTCGAACGATTCAGGGAGAAGAGCAGATCGCAGTATTTTTTTCCCGCTATTAATTATTTTCAGTGGTGTTCTTTTATTACTTTCCAATCTCAATTTCATTTCTGGAGATTTCTGGAGCTTGATCATTCGATTCTGGCCAATTTTCTTTGTCATCGGTGGTATCGATGATTTGCTAAATCGAAAATGGACCGGAGCAATCATCAATTTCGGGATTGGGTCAATATTAATCCTGGCGAATTTTGGCTTATCGTCCATGTCGACCTGGCAGATAATCACAAATTACTGGCCGATTTTAGTGATTGGCATCGGTCTGGATATTATCTTCCGCGGACGCTCTGTGCTTGGCTCATTGGTAGGTGTTGGACTGGCTATTGTGCTCATTTTAGGATTGTTTTGGTTTGCCTTCCTGGGTACTTCACCAAATGAGGCCACATCAAAACCGATCCGATTTGAATTAGGGGATATTCAGCAAGCTGAATTAAATATTAAGCCATTGGCAGGTAAGTTGATTCTTAACAAAGCTGATTCGAATGAGCAATTACTCGACGGAGAAATTTTCTCAGCTAATCATGATGATCTCAGCATTGAATCAGAATTAAATGGAAAAACTCAAAAAATTACAATTTCCTCACCCCAACAAATCATCATCCCTTCGAAAAATATGAGTAACAATTCACCCTGGGAGCTATTCCTGAACGCAGATGTACCATTTTTGATCAACATAGAGCAGGTGATAGGTGCTCAGGACCTGCTGCTTACTGGATTAAACATTCAGGATCTCGAATCCAATCTGGTAATTGGAACAATGAAAATCAGCTTGCCGGACATTGAAAAACTGGAGGGAGACCTTGAATGCATAATCGGTGAAATGGTGATTGTCGTTCCTGAAGGACTGTCGGTGACCATTGAATTAAATTCTGGCATGACCGGTGTCACATTGAGTGATGGATTTACCCGCGCAGGTGATACGATTTATTCAAAGAACTTTAATGAGAATAAGGATTCTGTAAAATTAAAGGTCAACCTTCCGATGGGGTCATTGAAAGTAATGCATCCATAATCAATTTTTGTATCTTTTCACTCATTTTGGGCTCTGTTTTTTGGGGAACACTCGGTCACAGATAAGAACGTCATCCCGCGTTTATTAAGATTGCGAGTCTCCACTGTTTTCAGAAAGATTGTTGGAATTTTCCCGCAATCTTTTTTATTTTTTGGGAACTTAATCGTGGTTTTATCGTCTTATGGATAACTAATTTATATTAATAACACCTTTGGAGGTTGTATGAAGAAGAAAATGTTGTTTGTTTCGTTGTTTGTATTATTAGCAGTCCTTTTGAGTTCCTGTGCAGGAGTGGGAGGCAATGAAAAAAGTTTGCGATCGATGTCTGTATCAGGTCGTGGAGAGGTGTATCTCATCCCTGATATTGCCAATATCAATATCGGTACGAGAAGCGAAGCATTGGATGTAGCCACCGCTCTGGCAGATAACAATCAGCAGGCAAAATCCATATCAGCTGTGCTTTCAGAACAGGGGATTGATCCGGTGGATATTCAAACGACAGCATTCAATGTATATCCATATCAAAATTATGGAATGGATGGACAGCCCACAGAATTAAAGTATGTGGTTGAGAACACTGTGAATGTAAAAGTAAGAGAATTAAATCGCCTGGGTGAAATTTTGGATGCTGTTGTTCGAAGTGGTGCTAATCAAATCAATGGTATTTCATTTGATGTGGAAGATAGAAAACAAGCTGAGTCTGAGGCAAGACGGTTAGCGATCCAGGATGCAACAGAAAAAGCTCAGGAATTGGCGGGTCTCGCGGGTATAGATCTGGGTGAATTACACAACATCAGTGTGTACTCGAATGGCAGTCCCCAACCAGTTTACAATGGAAAAGGTGGTGGTTATTTAGCGGACACTTCTGAAGCACCAATTTCCTCGGGGCAAATGATCATCTCTGCTGATGCAAATCTGGTATATAGTTTGAAATAAATATCTACAGGGGAGGTCGATTTATATTGACCTCTCTTTTTATTTAAAAGAACCAGATGATCAAATAATAACTGATACAAACTGCCCAAACCCATGTATCTATACGATCCATAGCACCGCCATGTCCGGGAAACAAATTACTTGAATCTTTTACATTAAATTGCCGTTTAATCATGCTCTCCCCCAGATCCCCCAAAGGGGTGATGACACTTAAAATTACCCCCAATATCAATCCGTTGAGGACGTTAATGGCTGGGTGAAATGGTTGGAATGCTAATCCAAATAGGATTCCACCCAGAATCCCCATTAGCACACCTCCAAAATAACCTTCCCAGGTTTTTTTCGGGCTCACTCTGGGCGCCATTTTATGTTTGCCAAATTTGCTCCCGATAAACAAAGCACCACTATCAGCAAAGGAAATAATGGCAATTGAAAGTAACAACCACCATTGTCCATTTGGTAAAAACATGATTGAGATAAAATAGCTTCCGATCCAACCAAAATACATGATGGAGGTGATTGTGAGTGCAAAATCAATCGGTGCTTGCTCACGGCCTTTTTCATATTGAAATGTATGGATCGCCATTGATACTAAAAATGTGAAAGCTAGAATAATATCATTGTATAGAAATCCGAATAAATATCTGCAAAGCACCAATGCAAATACAACAACTAAAATGATGACTGTATTGGGTCTATATCCACCTCTATGATAAATCTGTGAATATTCTCTGGCAGCCAATAACAGAATAATTGCGATGAAAGAAAAATATGCCCATCCGCTGAGATAAATCACAGAGAGACCTAAAATCAGTAGAACGAGAGCAGTTTTTACACGGGTTACCAACATTCCTGGTTTATTCATCCTGACAAGGAATCACCAGGCCATAGCGACGGTCGCGTTGACCAAAATCAATAAGCGCTTTCCGCAGTTCATCGCGGTTAAAATCTGGCCACAAAATAGGTGTCACATACCATTCTGCATAGGCGGATTGCCAGATTAAGAAGTTGCTGATTCGCATTTCTCCAGATGTACGGATGATTAAATCAGGATCGGGTATGCCGGCTGTGAAAAGATACTTACTGACAACCTCGTCACAAATTTCTTCTGGCTTGAGCCCCTCCTCAATGATGCGTTTGATAGCGCATACAATTTCATCCCGGCCACCATAATTCCAGGCAATACAGACTGTCAATCTATGATTGTCTTTGGTTAGATCAATCGATTTTTTCACTTTCTCGCGCAAACTTGCATCAAGTCTTTCCAGCCGTCCTATATGAACCAATTGAACTCCCTGTTGGCTCAATTCATCGAGTTCTTGATCAATGACATCTTCGAGGATGTGCATTAACCCATCAACTTCGTCTGCCGGACGTCCCCAATTCTCTGTCGAGAAAGCATAAATTGTCAGATATTTAACACCAAATTCTACACAGGCCTTAATGATCTCGCGCAGATTTTCGGTACCGGCACGATGACCTGCCAACCGGGGTAGGCCTCGTTTTTGAGCCCAACGCCCATTTCCATCCATGATGATGGCTACATGAGTAGGAACTTTGGTTGGTAATTCTTCCGGAGTGCTTAATATCGGCTCCATCAAATTTTATACTTCCATAATCTCTTCGGTTTTTCTTTCTCCGACTCTATCTATTTCAGTCATGAACCGATCGATGACTTTTTGCAATTCTTCTTCGGCTCTCTTCAGCTCATCTTCGGAGATCAATTTTTCTTTTTCAAACTCGCGCAATTCCTTGATAATATCACGACGCACATTCCGGCAGGCGATCCTGGCGTCTTCCAGACGATTATTGGTTACTTTGGCAAGATCCCGCCTTCTTTCTTCAGTGAGAACAGGTAGGTTTAATCGGATGACTTTCCCGTCGTTATTAGGAGTTAATCCCAGGTCAGAAGCAATAATTGCCCGCTCAATAATCTTAATTGTGGAAGCATCGAAGGGGCGGATCATGAGTTGACGTGGTTCTGGAACACTGATTGTCGCTAATTGATTTAATTGTGTTAGCACACCGTAATATTCAACCATAAGTTTTTCAACTAATGCCGGATGTGCTCGTCCGGTCCGAATCCCGCTTAGATCCTCTTCAAGACTGTTAATCGCCCCTTTCATGCGTGTTTCGGCATCTTTAATAGTTTCTTTTATCACGGCAACCTCCTCATAGTAATGGATAACAATAGAATCATTTGTTAATTTTAACGTATTTTCAAATTTAGACATATAAAATTCTGAACTGATTCTTATTCTGATAGAAAATGAGTGGTTAAAAAATGGAAGTTTATTATTGACCCCTTGACAAAACAAGAATATTTGTTCTATAATAGAACAAATATTCTGGAGGTTATGATGACACATGTAATTTCTTCTCAAGCAGTACTTAATCACAAACAACATCAGGAAGAATTGAGCAGAGAGAAATCAAGGCGATATGAAGATGCAGCTTATTCATTCGATAATTTGGTCCGCCAATTTCCAAATATTCCCGAAGCAACCGCATTTTTAGGAAAATCAGGCAGGATGCCGGTTCTCTTTGATCTCGAAGACCCGCGACCAGGCTCCATTCTAATGGTGAATGATCATCTACCGTCCATTCGAAAACTAATGACCGTATTGATGAGATCTTTGGTTACCTATTCACAACCAAGCAGCCTGCAATTTATTACGATCAGCCATTATCCGCAAAAATGGATGGAAACTATTCAGGATTTTGATCCCCAGTATTTATATTGTGCAGGTGTATCCGGGGATTTTGAGGACGCTGCCGAAGACTGGATCCATTACCTGGCAAAAAAAGCAGATGACAGGATTTCAGGAAGGAATACCGGGCCAGCAGCCATTCTATTTATTGATGATTGTGATCTGATCAACCAGCTGGACATTCAGGCACGACAAAACTATGCTTGGTTACTCAATCATGGCGCAGCTGCCAGAATATGGGTGGTGTCCGGGTTGGATTTAAGAAAAAATCCTGGTTTACATCAGCCTTTTGATCAATATAAAACCAGAATATTTGGACATATTGACAGAAATTTAGCATCGAATTATTCAAAATGGTTGCCAGATGGATTATTAGAATCTTTACACCCTGAAAGGAATTTCATAACGAAAATTAATTCCAATTGGGTCAGCTTCTGGGCACCAAAATTGCAAGATAAATAATTATTGGAGGAATATGGCAACAGGAATGATTTGGTTCGACAATGACCCGTGCAAAAATATCAATGATAAGATCAAATTCGCTGTTCAATATTATCAAATGAAATTTGGCAGCGACCCGACAGTATGTTTCTTAAATCCAAAATTCCAGGGTAAATTGCTTGAAGAAGATTCCAAAATTGAGTTTAACTTTAACTTAGGATTATCCCCCGACCATATTTGGGTTGGATTAAAACAACGAATCTCTTAGTGGTGCTTGTTTTTGATAAAAGGACGAATATCAAAAATAAGCTCTTTATAACCATAACAATTAATTACATCCGTATTGCAATATCGTGTTGATGTGACCGCATCATTTCTGTAAACATGAATATGACCATGCAGGTGGTAGGTAGGATGGAACACTTTAATCAACCAGCGGAAAGCTTTTATGCCTTGATGGGGTAGATCATCCTGATCATGAATTTTCCAGGGTGGTGCATGAGATAGAAATATATCGAGGAATCTTCCGTATCGGAGTTTGTTGTAGAATAATTTTGGAATTAATTGAAAAACAAACATCCACATCTCAGATTGAGTATATTGAAAATCTCCTAAATTGTATCGTAGACATCCCTCAATTCCTCCGATCAATAACCCTGTATCATCAGTAACACAGCGCTTGTGAATGTTTTTGGCCCCCCATGGAAAATTCCGTTCTCCTCCACTGGTAAACTCAATTTTATTTGCATGATTCCCATTCACATAATACAGCGGGATATTGAGCATCGAAATCATGTACTCCAGGTAATAATGGGGGAGATCACCACAACTGAGAATTAAATCAATATCGTAAAATCGATCAACGATTTTTGGCTGGTATAAATATCCCAGTTCAATGTCACTTACTGCGAGGATTTTCATCGTAATTCAATTTTACCTGTAACCGTTGATTTCAAGTTCCCAATTATTGGGCGATGACAAAAGCGATTGCAAATGTTCTGCTATGAGAAATACTGATTGCCCAGGTTTGAATTCCAAGTGCGACTTCTTTTTCCTTGGCAAAGGAATGTAAAACAATGAGCGGTTCCCCAGCTTCGCCCTTCAAAATTTCGATGTCTTTCCAGCGTATCTCGCCTATTCCAGTACCAAGCACCTTGGATACTGCTTCTTTGGCTGCGAATCGTCCAGCCAGGCAGGTATTGTTATCACCGCAAATGGCTTTTTCAGATTCGGTATATACCCGGCGAATAAAACGGGCTCGAATTGCCGGATTAATTTCTGCCAACCGCTCAATCTCGATAATATCCACGCCATTTCTTAACATAAAAAACTCATGTTCCTGCACTAATAATAATTAACTTTGTTGGATCCAGATATTTTTGAGACACCTGAAGAATTTGATCTTTCGAAATTTCTGAGATGATGCCAGGGAATTCACGTAAATAATTGAGACCCAGTTTATATCTTTCCATTCGGATGATGGCATTTGCGACACCAGCATTTGACTCAATCGAAAGTGGTATTAATCCAATCAAATTTGATTTGGAATCTGCCAATTCTTCATCGGAAACCGGTTCACTTACAAAACGACCCACTTCATTTTGGATGATCTCAATTGTTTTTTGAATATTATTTGGATTCACACCTGCGGTAATCTCCCAGGTGCCCGCACTGTGCCAGGCATTTAACGCAGTGGAGGCGTAATAGGCAAGCCCTGATTTTTCTCTGACAGCTTCTCCAATGCGCCCCATCATTCCAAATTGACCAAGAATATTATTTCCCAGTGAGGCAATCAGGAACTCTTTCGATGTTCGACGGGGGCCATAAGAACCCATGATTAAATCGGTCTGAAATTTGCCTGGAATAGCTATATTTTCACGATGAGAAAATACGCTATTTGTCACCTCAGGGATGGTAGGGGTGGGCAGCCAGATTGGATTTTCCCAATCTCCTAGAGATTGGTTAACCAGGTCAACAGCTTGTTCGTGATCAATTGCCCCGACAATTGCAATGACCATCCCCGTGGGACCATAAAAATGTTGGTGAAACTTTACCAGATCGGATCTTTTAATGCGCCGCAATGATTCTATGGATCCTTCTTCCGCAAGACCATATGGATGATCGGGAAATAGGATTTCATCAAATCTTAAAGAAGCACGCTCCGCGGTATCCTGTTGGCGTATTTGTAGACCGGTAATCATTTGAGATAAGAGGATTTTTAATTGAATAGGGGGGAATATGGGCCAGCGAACTGCTTCTGATAATGTTTTTAGCAATAGCGGCAAGTCTTCCACCAGTGATTTTCCGCCAAAACTGGTGGTTTGAATACTACTGCCAAAACCCAGTGTTGCCCCAGCTGTTTCCAATTCATTGTAAATCTTACGATAGCGATGAAAGATAGATCCACGCATTAAGGCGAAGGATGTAAATAAACTCAGACCTAATTTTTCTTTCGGATCATGAATGGCGCCACAATTTAAATAGCCACTGAGGATGACGGACGGACTATGAAAATCTGATTTGGTTAAAACAATGATTCCATTTGGCAATTCAACGCGTCGAATATCATCCTCACCTGGTAAATGATTCCATAAGATTTGATTTTTCATAGGGTTATTTTGCTTTCAGAAAAATCTGGATGATATATACCAATCACTCGTTTTTGCGGATGGAGATATTTTTCAGCCACCCTTTGAACATCATGTGGCTTTATTTCATTCAGGCGGTCCAGATAATTTAAAAACCAATCATAATGAGCAAAATTTTCTGAATACCCGAGCCAAAAAGCTTGATTGGTAATATTTTCCAAACCGTAAGCAAACAACGCTCTGGCTTGTTTAACAGCCCTTTGGATTTCGGCCTTTCGAATTCGCTTTTCAATTAATTTCTCAATTTCCTGATCGATGGTTTTTATGACGGTCTCCGGGTCCTGTTCCTGGTGCAGTGTAATCGATAAGTCGTACACGTGCGGGTCAATGGTTGCCTGAAGCCCACCTGCCAGGCTGACAGCCAACCTCCTGTCAACAATTTTCTTGTACAGCCGGCTGGTTCTATTGGAGGTACCACCGCCACCGAACATGTTTAAACTGGCTGGACCTGATAAAAGACTATCCAGGATCGTAAAAGCAAAAAAATCCGGATCGGAAGCGCTCGGTGAGCGGTAAGCAATTTGAATGAAAATTGTATCTCCGGGGCCTGTTAATAATATCTCTTTTTTACCATTCATCTCAGTTTCTGGTTGTATATCGGGATCAGGAAGAATTTCAGATGGTATTGGTGAATAAAGATTATGAATTTTCTCAACCATATCACTTGTATGGAAATCGCCAGTGATAGAGAGGATTGTATTAGATGGTTGGTAATAGTTGCGATAATGGTGGTAGAGATCATCTCTCTGAATTCGGTTTAAATCTTCCAGGCTGCCAATGACTTCATTGCGATAGGGGTGGAATGAGAATGCTGCCTCATTAACAGCATTATTCAACCTTAGAAAAGGTTCATTATCTTTGCCCTCCTTCTCAGAAATGATCACCGTTCTTTCCGATTCCACATCAGCAGGGTTGAATAAACTGTTGACCATCCGGTCGGCTTCCAAATCCAGCGCCAGATCAATTTTGTGGGCAGGCATTGTTTCAAAATAAGTTGTCCAATCGACGTGTGTGAAGGCGTTCCAAACCCCTCCTTCTCTGGCAATCAATCGATCCATCATTGTGGCCGGATATTTTCGAGTACCCTTGAACTGCATATGCTCCACCCAGTGAGATATACCCGTTAATCCCGGTTTTTCTAATCGCGAACCGACCTTATACCAGGACCAAAGGCTAATGATGGGTGTTGTATGAATTTCTTTTAGTAGAACCACCAGTCCATTGTCGAGTTGAATTTTTGTTGGGTTATCCATTCATTAACCTTTTTGAGATACATTCTTCGTGCATCCTCAACGATAAGTTGCTGCGAGAAAACAGTTTGTAACCTGTCTATCAAAAAAATATAGCACAACCTTTAATAAATAAAAAATCATATGTTGACCGAATATCCGATATAATTATACAAATGGTAGATTTTATTCTTGAACTTTAAGGATTTAACCTGATGAGTATTAACAAATCACGATGTATTGCAGTCATTGGAGCAGGCCCTGCAGGAATTTTTGCAGCAAGGGAATTAGCCAAAAACGATCACAAAGTGACTTTATTGAACAGGGACATAAAACCTGGTGGATTGGCTGAATATGGAATATACCCAACGAAATACAAGATAAAAGATGGGTTAAGGAAACAGTTCTATTCGACTATCGCCGATGAAAATATTTCCTATTTCGGAAATATCCTGGTGGGGGATAACTCTGGAATATCGATCAATGATTTGCGAATGCTCGGATTTGATGCGATTTTAGTAACCACTGGAGCCCAGGGGACGAAATGGTTAGGTCTTCCAGGGGAGGATCTGATAGGTTGCTACCATGCCAAAGATCTGGTTTACCATTACAATCTGCTGCCTCCTTTTAGTAATCATGAATATAAGATTGAGAAAAAAGTAGCCATCATTGGGGTTGGAAACGTTATGATGGATATTGCCCGATATTTAATTACTGAGAAAGATGTCGAAATGGTAACAGCCATTGCCAGGCGAGGTCCAGCAGAAGTAAAATTCACACGTAAAGAACTTGAATATATCGTTAAAAACCTGGATATGGATAACTATTTGGCGGAGATTGAGCGCGTATCCGGGTTGATGAATTCTTTGGGTCAAAACCCGTACGAATCAGTAAAGTTTATCCGCGAAGCATTCCCAAACGCAGAAGAAACAAATTCAGACTCTATATTTCGGATCAAATTTTTAGCTTCTCCCGTCCGAATCCTGGGGAGTGAGAACCAGAAAATTGTAGGACTGGAAATTGAGGAAACTACCCTTGTGAACGAAAATGGTTGGATCCGATCTCGGGGTACCGGTCAGAAATCTATTATGGATGTCGATACTGTCATTTTTGCGATAGGCGACTCGATTGACCCGGATTTAGGTTTGCCTTATGACGGAAATGAATTTGTAAAGAATCCGAAACCACGTTTTCCAATCAATGGAATTTCTTACGAGAGTTTTGACCCGGTTTCTTTGAAGATTATTGAGGATGTATTCCTGGCTGGGTGGGCACGAAAAGCGAGTGATGGACTGGTAGGAAATGCCCGCAAAGATGGAGTCAATGCAGCGCAAGCAATTGAGATGTATTTGCAGACCCTGGAGAAGCCATCCAATGCGAATAATGAGCAAATTCAACGCTATTTTCGCTCAAAAAACATTAAAATCGTAGATAAACACGACCTGAATGGCTTATTGGTGGTAGAAAATAAGATTGCCTCTGAAAGAGGTTTTGAAAACTATAAATTAGCCTCGAATGCAGAGATGTTATCCATTATTGAAAATAATCGGATTATCATCAACCAGTCCAGTTAGTCTTCTCAGAGAACTCATTTCAATACCTGGGGGATTGTGTTTTTTATTGAGAAGTTCATTAACTAAATCTCAAGTGTAAATAGTAAGGTTTGAATCCAGGGTGGGATTTTGCTACACTACAGATGATAAATAGTTCATCAGGGTTTGAGGATTAATTAAACCAAGAAAAAATTGAATGAGGAGGCGATTGAATGGAATTGTCCAGTGAATTAAAAAAAGAAATGTACTGGATGATGTTGCTTTCACGACGTCTGGATGAACGTGCCTGGGTATTACATCGGCAAGGAAAAATTGCCTTTCATATATCAGGTATCGGTCATGAGGCAGCACAGGTAGGAGCAGCATTTGCATTAAAACGTGGGGAAGATTGGGTGACGCCCTACTATCGTGATCTGGCATTGATGTTAAGTTTAGGGTTATCGCCGGCAGAATTTATGATAAGTTTGATGGGAAAGGCTGGTGAACCGAGTTCTGGGTCAAGGCAAATGCCCAGTCATTTCAGTTTACGAAAGGTAAATGCCGTCAGTCATTCAGCGCCAGTCGCCACCCAGGCAGTACATGCAGCTGGTATTGGACTGGCAATTAAAATAAAGAAAGAAAAAAAAGTTGTGTTGACAACCATCGGGGAAGGCTCAACCTCTCAGGGTGAATGGTACGAAGCTGTCAATTGGGCAGCTGTTCACCAATTGCCAGTAATTTTTCTTGTCCAGAATAATCAATATGCGATTTCCGTACCTCCCGAAATGCAAATGGCAGTCAAGAGTTCAGCGGATAAGGCTTGTGGGCTGGGACTACCTGGGCAAACTATTGATGGAACAGATGTCTTTGCAGTTTATGAGACAATTTCTGAGTTGGTTGAAGCCGCACGGGAAGGTAAAGGACCGGCTTTGGTGGAAGCAAAAATGTACCGAATAACCCCACACTCATCCGACGATGATGACCGCACCTATCGATCCCGCGAGGAAGTTGAAGAAAATAAAAAACATGACCCACTTTTATTAATCCAAAATAAATTGCTGGAGGAAGGTATTTACACAGAAAAAGATTTAGAGGAATTGGATCAAAAAGCGAAACAAATGGTGACAGATGCAGTGAAAATTGCCGAAGATGCTCCTTACCCCGCAGCTGAAGAGGCTGCATATCCGGTTTATGCTGAGGAGGTACCCAATGCCTGAAATAACAATGGTCGAAGCTATCCGCGATGCAATGGATGAAGAATTAGCGCGTGATGAGAATGTCTTTATTGTTGGAGAAGATGTTGGTCAGCGGGGTGGTGTTTTCAGGGCAACAGTAGGATTATTTGATAAATATGGAGCTGACCGTGTGATCGACTCTCCATTAGCCGAACTTTCAATTGTGGGCGTTGGTATTGGAGCAGCCCTTTATGGAATGAAACCGATTTGTGAAATTCAATTCGCTGATTTTATTTTCCCCGCTTTTAATCAAATCCTCAGTGAAGCAGCAAAAATGACTTATCGTTCAAATGGAGCATGGACTGTTCCAATGGTCATACGTGCTCCTTATGGGGGAGGAATTGGCGGCGGGTTGTACCATTCGCAGAGTGTGGAAGCCTTTTTTACCCATATTCCAGGGTTGAAAGTAGTCATCCCATCCAACCCGTATGATGCAAAAGGATTATTAAAATCAGCGGTACGGGATCCGAACCCGATCATATTTTTAGAACCCAAAAAGGGATATCGCCTCATTAAAGGGGAGGTGCCAGATGAAAGTTATGTAGTTCCAATTGGGCCGGCCAGTGTATCACGCACAGGTGAGGATCTAACCATTTTCGCCTATGGGATGATGCATTACTATGCCCTCCAGGCGGCGGAACAACTAGAACAAGAAGGATTTTCAGCTGAGGTGGTAGATTTGCGTACTCTTTATCCGGTGGATAGAGACACCATCCTCGCTTCCGTCAAGAAAACAGGTAAAGCACTTGTGGTTCATGAAGATAACCTGACGGGTGGTTATGGTGCTGAAATTGCTGCCACCATTGCTGAACACGGATTTACTGATCTGGATGCACCCGTACGTCGCTTAGCAGGTCCTGATGTTCCTGCAGTACCATTCAGTCATCCAATGCAGGAGTGGTTCATGGTAAATACCGAGAAAATCTTCAAATCTGCGCTTGAATTGGCGCGTTATTAGCAGGAGGGCGGGATGGCGGTAAAAATAATTATGCCCAAATTGGGTGAATCGGTTGTCGAAGGAACATTAATCAAGTGGCTGGTCAAAGTTGGAGAGCATGTCGAAGAATTCGATTCATTGATGGAAGTTGAGTCTGCCAAGGTGAATACAGAAATTCCCAGCCCGGCAACAGGCACCCTGTTAAAGATTAATATAGAGGAAGGCTCAACAGTAGATGCTGGCACAATTTTAGGGTGGATCGGTAAACCTGGAGAGACGGTGCCTGATGATGAAGAAGTCGATGGAGAAGATATCAGCGAATCAGTCCAACCTATGCAGACGAAAACCAAAGAAACACAACCAACACTACAAGCTGGCCGTGATCGCGATCTGGGCTTTATCTCTCCGGTGGTGGCCAGGTTGGCTCGGGAAAATCATGTTGATCTTTCAAAAGTCACAGGGTCAGGAAACAATGGTCGCATAACCAAAAAAGACATCCTTCAATTTATTGAAAAATCAAGCGACTCGCCACCTGAATCGGATATGGCCGCGTGGGAGACCCCTGGGGAAGGTGATTTGTTCAGACCAACAGAATTACAATTCCCGGATCGATTTACCCCCACCAAATCGGCAACGCCAAAGGTTGAAGCACCGCTTCCATCTGCTAACCGCGAAGGTTCCGGGTCAACAGGGGACCAATTGGTTCCATTAACGAAAATGCGAAAAGCAATAGCAGATCACATGGTAATGAGTAAGCAAACTTCACCGCATGTCACCACCGTTATGGAAGCGGATATGAAACGGGTGGGTGAGCATCTCCAAGAAAATAAAGAATCATTTTCCAGGCAGGGTATTCGCTTAACTTACACAGCGTATTTTGTTGCCGCTACAGCTTTGGCATTGAGGGCTTATCCTTTGGTGAATTCAACCTGGACCGATCATGGCATCCTCGTAAAATCCGCAATCAATATTGGATTAGCAACTTCCTTGGAGGATGAGGGTCTAATTGTGCCGGTCATCAAACATGCGGATGGATACTCAATATCTGGTATCGCCAGGGTCCTTGGAGATCTGGTGAATAGAGCCAGAAATCACCAACTAAAACCGGATGATGTGTTGGAGGGTACCTTTTCCATCACCAATCACGGAACTGCTGGATCGCTATTTGCCACTCCAGTTATCAATCAGCCTCAGGCTGGTATTTTAGGAATAGGAGCAATAAAGAAACGGGTTGTGGTTATTCAGGATGCGATAGCCATTCGCCCCATGGTTTATCTTTCATTCACTTTTGACCACCGCATCCTGGATGGGTCAACAGCGGACAATTTTCTGGCGAAAGTTGTCTCGGTTTTGGAAAATTGGCAGTAAAAACGCAAAAATTTGCGTCTGGAATATCAAGGACGTTGTTATAATTTGAGTTTACATTACAGAAATAATCTGATTGAAGAGGAGTGTCATGAGCGAATATGATGTTGTTGTTTTAGGAGCAGGTCCGGGTGGATATGTAGCTGCTATCCGAGCTTCACAACTGGGAATGAAAACAGCCATAATCGATAAAGAATGGTTAGGGGGAGTTTGCTTGAACGTTGGATGTATTCCGTCAAAAGCTTTATTAAAAAATGCTGATGTTGCTAATACCTTGCGCACTGGTGCCAGAGAATTTGGGTTTTCATTTGAGAATCTGAAACTCGATTATTCAGTCGCCGTAAAACGAAGCAGACAGGTATCTAATCGATTGACAAAAGGTGTTGGTTTCCTCATGAAGAAAAACAATATCGATGTCATTATGGGAGCTGGTCGTTTATCCGCTAAAAACAAAATCAGTGTCACTGGCGAGGATGGAAATATACAGGAAATTGTGGCAAAAAATATCATTGTTGCTACAGGAGCTTATTCTTCCAGTATTCCAGGTGTGAAAATCGATGGGGAAAAAATCTTGTCTTATAAAGAAGCGATCCTACAAACTAAGCAACCGGAATCGGTCGTCATTATCGGAGCTGGAGCCATCGGTGTTGAATTTGCTACCATCTGGAACGGCTACGGTACGGACGTTACCATCGTTGAGATGCTGCCTCGTTTGGTGCCCTTGGAAGACGAGGAACTTGGTATTGAATTGGAAAAGGCATTTAAGAAGGCCGGCATTAAATCTCTGACCGGGCATCGAGTAGAAAAAGTAGAAACCTCCGAAGCAGGTGTCAAAGTGACTGTCTCCCTGGATGGAACAGAAAAAATCCTTGAGGCGGAACAGGCTCTGATCGCGATCGGCTTTAAACCAAACTCAGCGGAGCTTGGCCTTGAAGCACTTGGTGTCAGCTTAGATAAACGTGGATTTATCGAAATTGATGACCGTATGGCCACCAATGTTGCTGGAATTTGGGCTATTGGTGATGTGACCGGCAAATTATTATTGGCACATGTAGCCAGTGCGCAAGGAATTATTTGTGCTGAGAATATTGCTGGTGTTGAAACAATAAAATTGGATTACCGCATGATGCCACGGGCAACATATTGTCATCCACAGGTAGCTTCATTTGGATTAACGGAAGCACAAGCCAAAGAAGAAGGCTACGAGTTGAAAATCGGGCGTTTTCCATTCCAGGCGAATGGGAAATCGCTCGGATTAGGTGAATCGGCAGGTTTTATTAAGATCGTCACAGATGTGAAGTATGGCGAAATTTTAGGTGCACATTTAATCGGGCCTGAAGTTTCTGAATTACTACCTGAATTAACATTGGCACAAAACATGGAATTGACGGCTGAAGAAATCGCCAGGAATGTGCATGCCCATCCAACTCTGAGTGAAGTAATTATGGAAGCTGCTCATGGTATCGTAGGTGAGACCATTCATATTTAGAAGTATTTAACCTTCCAGAAGGCTTTGTGAATTTCACAGAGCCTTTTTTAATTGTTTAATGGTATTAAAGGTGGATCCTCTAACACGACGAATAAGCCGCTTATGCTATAATTTTTCACCAGATATGAAAGTAAGGAATATCTAAAAACTATGAAAAATGTCAACTTTTAGTTGATTAATAAAGGGAATAGAATGCTAAACAAGATTGCCAAAGTATTTGGATATGATCCACAAAGAAAAGAGATCGAAGAGGCCGCTGAACTTGCCAGACAGATTACTGAACTGGAGCCTGAATTTGAAAAATTATCTGATGCTGAATTATTTAATAAAACCAGTGAATTTAAACAACGCTTCGAAGATGGTGAGACATTGGATGATCTATTGTTCGAAGCATTTGCCACCGTCCGTGAAGTGAGCAAACGCACATTAGGGTTACGCCACTTTGATGTGCAAATGATCGGTGGCATTACCATGCATCGGGGAAAAATTGCAGAAATGCGTACCGGTGAAGGCAAAACGCTGGTGGCCACACTCCCGGTGTATTTGAACGCCATCACCGGCAGAGGGGTACATGTAGTGACAGTTAATGATTACCTTGCCAGGCGTGACGCACGCTGGATGGCGCCAATCTATTCTTCATTAGGATTGTCTATTGGTGTATTACAGATGGCCAGTCGTACAGAGAACGGGCAGAAGGCATTTATTATTGATCTGGAAAAGACTTCCGCCATTGAGGATCAGAATCAACTGGTGATGGTAAACCGGCAGGATGCATATCTTTCAGATGTGGTCTATGGAACCAATAGCGAATTCGGGTTTGATTATCTGCGCGACAACCTTACCAACCGTTTGCAGGATCGGGTACAGCGAGGACACTATTATGCGATTATTGATGAAATCGATAATATTCTAATTGATGAAGCCCGTACACCGTTGATTATTTCCGGTCCGGCTTCGGATGAAACAGAATGGTATGTTCGCATGGCCCAGGTTGTGCGGCAATTAAACCCTGAAGATTATGAAATCAGTGAAAAAGATCGCTATGTCACCTTAACTGAATTGGGTGAAGCACATGTGGAAGAATTGTTACAAATGCCAATACGTGATCCGGAAAGACCCGAGGATATTTCTCCTGAACAGGCCAGAATATTAGGGTATCTGGAACAAGCACTTAAAGCCCAACATCTCTTCCGGCGCAACAAAGAATATCTGGTGCAGGGTGGAAAAGTTGTTATCGTGGATGATTTTACAGGCCGTTTGATGCCGGGAAGGCGCTGGTCTGAAGGACTTCATCAGGCTGTTGAAGCAAAAGAAAATGTAAAAGTAGAACCGGAAAATGTAACCTACGCAACCATTACCATTCAAAACTATTTCAGAATGTACGAAAAATTGGCAGGTATGACCGGTACCGCAGAAACAGAATCAGAAGAATTTAATAAGATTTACAAATTAGATGTGCTTCCTATCCCCACCAATCTCGAATTTCAGGCATTCGGTAAAGATGCAGCGATGTTAACGATTGAAGATAAGGACGAAGAGGGTTATCGTTATACATATTATGCAAATCGTGATGATCCTGAAAAGAATCCGGTCTTTTTCAAACGCAAGGACTATCCAGACATTGTCTACCGGACGGAAGAAGCAAAGTTAAGGTCAATCGGGCAGGAAATTCTCTTTTATCATTTGCTGGGTCGACCGCAGTTGATCGGCACAACCTCCGTTGAGTTATCTGATCGCTTATCAGATCGGCTTTCCATGGAATCAATTCGGCGGGTTTTGCAAACACTCCTCATCCGGGATGCGTGGATGAAGAAAAATAACCGGGAAATGATTGAGCAAAAAGTGGAGGAGTTAGAGTTTCTGAATGAACCTCTCGATCAATTAAATGTTGCACAAATGAGAAAATATGCCCGGGAAATTGGGCTTGAATCGGTTAATCCTCAAGATCCAGAGAATCTGAAACGGCTATTGGAAATTTTAAATTTGCCAGAAGCCTATTCAACGCGTCTCAATGACGTGATTAGTGCTGGTGTTCCTCATCGTGTTTTGAATGCACGTAAGCATGATGAAGAAGCGTTAATTATCAGTAAAGCCGGTGCGTTTGGTGCGGTGACGATTGCCACCAATATGGCTGGCCGTGGTGTTGATATCAAGTTAGGTGGTGAGATCAGTGAAGACATTCATGCCGACATCACCCGGGTATTAAAAAAGAATCAGATTGACCCGTATTCACTCAGGGATGAGGATAAACGGCAGATTTTGAAAAAGATGGATCCCGAACAATATGGCATTTATAGCGAATCCGTTAATGAATTTCTACAAGCGATGGATGATATGGAGAGTGTTCGAGCGCTGGGTGGTTTACATGTGATCGGTTCGGAACGTCACGAGGCCCGGCGAATAGATAATCAGTTACGCGGACGTGCAGCTCGTCAGGGTGATCCCGGTTCTTCCCGCTTCTATCTATCGCTGGAAGATGAGTTAATGCGTTTGTTTGGTGGCCAGCAGGTTGATGGTTTAATGCGCCGGTTTAATGTGGATGCAAATATCCCCATTGAATCCGGGTTAGTTGGAAGATTGGTGGAGCAATCTCAGCAAAGAGTGGAAGGCTCAAATTTTGATGTCCGAAAACATTTGTTGGAATACGATGACGTACTCAATACGCAGAGAAAACGTATTTATTCTCAGCGGGATCGGGTCTTTGTTAAAGAAGATCTGACAGAAGACGTCATGGACATGGTTAGATTGGATATCGAACAGAGGGTTGCCATTTCTAATCTGGATGAAGAAGGCCCCTGGAAATTAATCGCCTATCTGGCTGATATTCAACCATCCATCGATTATGAGAATATATTTTTCCCATCATTTCATCTCAAAATATTAATAGATGAATTTGGGGAAAGTTTGGGCGAATTCCCGATTGCAAAGGAAAAAGTTAAACCCTTCCTGCTAAAACTTTGTGAGGATAGCTTGAATGCAGAAATTACGCATTCTTTGGATAGTGCACAAAAATTCCTTGCCCGTATTGATGAAGCAATTGAGGGCCAAAAGCAGGAACGGTTTGACACACTCGATTCCTTTTTAGCAGGTTTTGAAGATTCCCAAAATCTCGAACCTAAAAAACCACAACAATTATTACAGGAACTTTCTAATTATGTGCATACTCCTTTACAACTTAACCCTCGTCAGGTACAGGAGTTGCTGGAAGGTTCAAACGAAATTGAAAACGAAATTCGTGATCAAATTGAAAAATTCTTATTAAACATCAATATCTCCCGGGCAGTGGGAACATTTGCAGTCCGATTCAATAATATGGATTTAAAACCCGGCGATGTCCAGGGAAAAACCTGGGATGAATCAGGTGATATCTTATTGGATGCTGTCGAAGATGCATTTGCAAGGCAAAAATCTGCTCTGCTGGGTGAAAATGGTCAATTATCAATTGATATCGACAATTGGTTGCGACAGATTGATGCCAGGACGATTGATCGGGAGCAATTATATCAGTTGATGATCTCACTGGTGCAGGGCAGCCGCCTGGCTTTCGATCGAAAGACACATCGCCAGATAAAACAGCGCTATACCCGCATAAATTATATTTTCCTGGCAGCGCAGGCTTTACAAAAAATTGATAAGGCGCAAATTTTACAATCTGTGCTGGACCATTTACTGGATGCATTGTTTGCCCTCCAGTCAGTTTGGGGAATTTACGAATTGAACCGCTTGCAACAAAATCAGGTCTCTTTGTCGAATCTGGATGAAAAAAATAAAGAATTAATGATCAGAGAATTGGGACAAGAGCGGTTTAACAGTCTGAAGGATAAGATCATTCCTGACTTTAGCTCAGAACAACGGGAGATCATTCGGGATATTCTTGGAAAAAGAGTTAGAAATGAAATATATCGTGAATTATTGTTATCAATCATCTCTCAAATGTGGGTCGAATATCTCACCAAAGTTGAAGCATTGAGAGTTTCGATTGGTCTGGAAGCGTATGGTCAACGCGATCCCCTTGTAGAATATAAATCCAAAGCATCCGAATTGTTTAAAATTTTGCTGGAAGATATTCGATCTGCTTTGGTTAACCGTATGTTCACATACCGTCCATCTCAACGGGTGAATTCAATGATAGAAAAGGAACGTTTAATCGAAACAGAGGAAACGAAACCATCTGACATTAAAGAGGTTGAGAAAACCAAAAAGAAGAGAAAAAGACGACGACATTGATTTTTTCAACGAAATTTGTACAGTTTTTAAGCATAATATGAAGAAAGCTTGCCAAGAACGCAATTCTTTCATATAATTTGAAAATCTTTTAAATTGGAGTATGTAGATCGTATGGAGCAAAAAGACACCGATATCGAGCAAGCAAAACCAGAAAATTCGCAAGAAGATAATATGGCTTCGTTGCTCGAGCAAGAAGGAATGGATATTGATTTCCCGCGAGCTGGAGAGATCAAACAGGGGACGATTGCCAGTATTTCACCAAATCAGATTTTGGTAAGTGTTGGCGCTAAATCGGAAGGTATTATAACCGGCCGAGAGTTTGATGCAATTCCCCAAGAAGAATTAGAAAAATTGGCTGTTGGTCAGGAAATCTGGGTTTATGTATTAACCCCTGAAGATTCCCGGGGCAATTTAGTACTCTCATTAATGAGAGCCCTGGAGGAAAAATCCTGGTTTAAAGCTGAAGACCTTCTGAAAACAAAAGATTCCTACAGCAGCACAATTCGTGGATATAACAAAGGTGGCTTGATTGTTCCAGTGGAAGGTCTGAATGGTTTCGTTCCAGCATCACAAATCAGTCTCTCCCGCAGAGCTGGTTTAACTGGTGATACACCAGAAAAACGCTGGAGCCCGATGGTTGGGGATGAAATTGACGTGTGTGTGATCGAAGTGGATCGTGAACGCCGTAGATTGATTTTATCAGAGCGAGCAGCCAGCTCAGAAACTCGAGAATCAATTAAAGATCGTATTTTGAGTGAACTAACCGAAGGCGATGTCCGTACAGGTAAAGTAACCAGTCTGGCAGAATTTGGCGCTTTTGTTAATATCAATGGTGCTGATGGTTTGGTCCACTTATCAGAGATCTCCTGGGATCGCATTCAACATCCCTCGGAAGTCCTAAAAGTGGGACAGGAAATTAAAGTCAAAATCATTAATATTGATCGTGAGAAAAAGCGAATAGGCCTTTCTATTCGACAATTAATGGATGACCCCTGGATTCACAGAATTTCCCAATATGAAGTAGGGCAATTATTGGAAGGTACCATCACCCGCCTGACGAAATTTGGTGCCTTTGCCCGCATTGAGGATGATCTGGAAGGGTTAATACATATCAGCGAAATCAGCGAACGAAGAATTGAACACCCAAAGGAAGTCCTGAAAGAAGGCGAAACAATAACCTTGCGTGTGATCAAAATTGAGCCAGAAAACCACCGCATTGGACTTAGTATTCGCCGGGTTGATTCCATGGCATTTGCAGAAATGGACTGGAAAACACTTGAAGATATCCTCCTGGATGAAGTTGAATTGGATGAAATTGAACCACCTGAACAAAAACAAAAAGTTGAACAGGTAGAAAAACCGAAACGCAAAGCGAAACCAAAGAAAGAAGTGGAAAAGGTAGAAGAACCTGAGCCAACTAAAGAAGCAGAACAGGTAGAAGAACCTGAAGCAGCAAAAGAAGTCGAACAGGTAGAAGAATCTGAAGCTGCAGAAGAAGTCGAACAGGCTGAAGAACCTGAAGCTGCAAAAGAAGCAGAACAAGTAGAAGAACCTGCGGCCGATACTGAGCCAGCGAAAGATAACGGGCAGGAAGAAAAACCCGAACCGGAAGCATAAAGGATTTTTAAGCGATGATAAAAGCGCACCACTCGGTGCGCTTTTTTAATAAGGTGAAAAATATGCGAAGAATAATGATTGATGCCCATGAAGATATAGCCTATTCTGCAATAACATTCGACCGTGATTATTCCAAATCTGCGGCTGAAATTCGCAAATCCGAACAATTCACAGAAATTCCAGACAGGAATGGTCAGGCCATGTTGGGGTATTCAGACTGGCAAATAGCAAATGTTGGCATCATTTTCTCAACATTATTTGTGATGCATCGGAAATATCAACAGGCAGATTGGGAAAAAGTTGTTTATAAGAATAGTCAGGAAGCACACTCGCTCTTACAACAACAGGTAGACTACTACTCCCATCTGGAGGACGATTTTCCCGAAAAATTTGTTTTGCTCAAAAAATCTTCCGAATATCTACAGCATTGGGAAATTCTGAAAAACCCCTCCCTCCCTTCCTTTCCGATCGGATTGGTTCTATTAATGGAAGGTGCAGATGGACTCAACCATCCCCGGGAGATGGAGGATTGGTTTCAGAAAGGTGTCAGGATTGGTGGTCTGGCCTGGGCGGGTGGTAAGTATAGCGGTGGTATGTATGAAAGTGGCGGTTTGACCACAGAAGGAAGATTGTTATTGGAGATCATGCTTGATTTGGGAATGGGTGTGGATATCGCCCATATGAGTGAACAAGCCGTATATCAAACCCTCGATATTTATGAGGGCCCCGTTCTTTGTTCCCATGCCAATTCAAAATCATTATTAAATGGACACGGGGGAGAAAGACACCTGACAGACACTATCATTCAGAGGCTATCTGAGCGGGATGGTGTAATAGGTGTTGTACCTTATAATCAATTCCTGTCAGCTTATTGGACAAAAACATTTCCTCGTGATAAAGTAACTTTGGAACAATACGCAAACCATATTGATCATATTTGTCAGGTCACCGGTAGTGCAAGTCATGTAGCAATTGGCACTGATTTCGACGGAGGATTTGGTTACCCGGAAGTTCCTTTGGAACTCAATACTATTGGTGATTTACCGAAATTGGATGTGATTCTGGCATCTCGTGGTTATAATCAAGGTGATATTGACGCGATATTGGCTTTGAATTGGAAAAGGATACTCGATAGGATTTTTTCTGTATGAGGTCATCGAAACAAGATAATCTTCTGGAAAACGGCTCAATTTCAACCAAAGGGAGAAAATATTTCCGAATACGACTGGGATTAATTTTTACAATCGTGGGTTTTCTTATTTTTCTCTTAGGAGCCCGACCCTCATTATTTGGGCTTGATCGTAGTCCGGTTATTGGTTTTGTTCAAATTGGTATGTTCCTGGTCGGTCTGGCGATTATGTGCCTGGGTGGCTACATCAGCATGATGGCATTGTGGAAAAAACAAACGCCCAGTATTTTGGCTGATATCGGGTTGCGGCTGGTCGCTACTGGTTTTGTAATTGCAGTTTTTGCCGGGATGGCAGATGTTTTTGGGTTTGGCAGTCATTTTTTACCTGACGCACCATATTTTGGTGGCTGGCAGACCAGAGGTGTTGAAATAGGAGAAGTAATTATTGCAATTGGTTTCCTATTTATGATACCGTTTGGGAAAAAAACTTGAAAAGTGAAAACAATTCAATACCTGGAAAAGGTAATATCTCAATCTTCGAGAACAGGCCATCTTTTCAGTGAATTCAATCCCTTCGCAAAACTGGGTTCCATATTTCTGAAGACACTGTTGACGATGGTTAAGAATGAATTAAATTTCATCGTCAATATCAAAGCTACCTTGACACCAAATTTTTCGTTTGTTATGATGGATTACCTGAGGTAAATAATTATGTCAATGGAAGAAATGAATAATAATCCAGACTTGAAGGAACCAGAAACAAAAGCTAAAAAGGATTTCCGTTCCGTTTGGGATAATATTGTTAGATTCGGTTTGGGAGAAGCAAGCCTGCGTGTAGGTACAGTGATTGCATCGATTGCATTGATCTTGCTGGTGGTATGGGTGATGGGCCGTTTTTACCTGAAAGGTGACATTACCGAAACAAAAGCAGCCATCGCGGAACCAGAACTGCCTACTGCAACAGCAGTGATTGCGTTACCTCAATTCTTAATTCCCGATCCTGAGGTTTCAACTGTTTCACTCAATCGAATCACTCAATTAGATACGACCTTACCAGAAAAACCCCGTTATGAGATTGAAAAATATACTGTGGTGGAAGGGGACACCATTTTTGGTATTGCTGAAAAATTTAACCTGGACCCTTCAACCATTCTATGGGGAAATCTATATACACTGGGTGATGACCCCCACAGGCTTTTTCCAGGCGTGGAATTAAACATCCTCCCGGCAAATGGCGTATTACATCGATGGAGTGCTGGGGAGGGGCTGAATGGAGTCAGCCGTTACTATGATGTTGGTCCCGAAGACATCGTTAATTGGCCGGGGAACAATTTGGACCCGGATGAAGTCGGAGATTTTGCTGCTCCAAATATTGAACCAGGTACTGATCTTTTTGTTCCTGGCGGCGAACGTGATTTCATCACCTGGAGTGCTCCACGGATCACGAGGGATAATCCAGCTGTGGCTAAAAATATTGGACCGGGTGCCTGTGGTGTGATCATGGATGGGGCTGTTGGTATCGGCACATTTATTTGGCCAGCACCGCAACGGTTTATTTCTGGATATGATTATTCACCAGGTACAAACCATTTTGGTATCGATATTGGTGGGTATTTAGGCGACTCCCTGTTTGCAGCAGATAACGGCGTGGTAGTCTATTCTGGCTGGAATGATTATGGATATGGTTTCATGGTTGTGATTGATCATGGTGGTGGCTGGCAGACGCTGTATGCCCACATGAGCGAGATCTATTATGGTTGTGGTGCTTCTGTATTTCAAGGTGATGTGATCGGATTAATGGGCAGCACAGGGAATTCCTCTGGACCACATCTGCATTTTGAAATGCGGCACGATGTTTACGGTCGCGTGGATCCAAAATTGTTCTTACAGTAATTCAAATTTATCTTAACATCTCAAATGAAGGGGGTTCGCAGTGTGCTCTTTTGGCGAGTATTCACTCGCCAAAAGAGCAATCACTCAAAATGGTAGTAATGCTGCAATTTTTCAGATAAACCACCATATTTTAAAAACAAGCCGACATTTTTTTTCTCTGAATTGTATAATTAGATGGAAAGGATAGGATGAATAAAATTACACCAACCCGGCCCTCTCCCATTTCAGGATATTGGTATAGCAATGATCCTCAAATTTTGCGCGCTGAGATCAATACATTTCTAAGCAAAGTGACCTTGCCTGATCTGGGTGGGAATATAATCGGTCTGATTGCGCCCCATGCTGGTTATCGTTATTCCGGACAAACCGCGGCTTATGCGTTCCAGAGTGTTCGTGATCGACATTTTGATCTGGTGGTTATTCTTTCACCATTTCATTCCTATCACCCTGTACCGGTATTGACCAGTGCACATGAATATTATCAGACACCTTTTGGGAAAATTCCTGTGGATCAGGAATTAATCCAACTATTGATGTCACAAAAAATACCTGATTCAGAAATGAAGATCGTTCAAATTGCGTATGATGAGGAACATTCTCTCGAAATCGAATTACCTTTCCTGCAATGTGCGCTTCAAGGTGATTTCTCGATACTACCAATGATGGTACGCAGTATTGATCCACAGCAAAGTGAATTAATTGCTGGCCAGCTCTATGAATTAATCAAAGATAGGAATGTTTTAATCGTCGCTTCCACTGATCTTTCTCACTTTTATCCACAAATCGTTGCTGAACGGCTGGATCAGGAGATGCTTGAACAAATACGATCTTTTTCGACGAAAAATGTTTATCAAACAGAACGAAATGGCAAAGGCTATGCCTGTGGATTAGGTGCTGTCATGGTCAGTATGGCACTCACACAAATGCTGGGTGCCAATAAAATCGAAATCCTGAATTACTCGACTTCAGGAGCAGAAACGGGCGATTTTTCTTCCGTGGTTGGTTATGGTGCTGGTGTCTTCGTTCAATCTGGTGGATAAAGGTAGCGTACTTGTATGCAAATGTATGTTCAGGTGATTGTCAACGTTCCTGGCGTTGAAGGTGTTTTTGACTACCATGTACCGCAGGAATATCAAGATGACCTTGAAGTTGGTGCACTGGTTCAGGTTCCCTTCGGAAGGCAGTTGGCACAAGGTATCGTTCGAGCCTTCATCACCACACCACAGGTACCAAAAACCAAAGCCATTGACAGTGTGATTGATCCTCATGCTGTGCTTAATCCCGCCCAGCAAAAATTAGCTGAATGGATAGCCCAAGAGACAATGTCGCCGATTTCAGCCTGTATTAAATTGATGCTGCCACCTGGATTAAGTCAAAACGTAGATAGTATGTACCAATTGGTAGAGAAATCACCTGATGTGCCCTTATCTCCCACACAACGAAGAATTGTGGGCATACTGAAAGAAAAAGGGGCTCAGCGTGGTGCCCAATTAAATCGGGCTTTTTCGCATGTAAACTGGAAGGCTGCCATCCGCAGGTTAATCCAGTTAGGAATTGTTCAATCCCAAACCTACCTGGCCCCTCCCAGAGTTCAAACGAAAATGGTGCGAACCATTCATTTGAACATCAAACCACAGGATATCGACCAACGTTTAGGTCAGATAAGCCGGCAGGGGAGCGCTTTCAAACGCCGGAGAGAAATTCTTCAGCTTCTCTCCAGCCAGCCTGACGGAATTGAAACCTCACTGGTAACCATGGCTACGGGGGCTACATCGATAGATTTCAACAGATTAGCAGAAGCAGGCATTATTTTCTTTGGAGAAATCGAGTCGATCCGCGATCCATTGGAAGACTATGAAAAGATTTCTCATGATCCACCGATGTTGACGGAAGATCAGCAAAAAATCTGGTCGCAATTGAAGGATCTGATTGAGCGTCAAACTATTCAAAAACCGGTTTTGCTGCATGGAGTAACCGGATCAGGGAAAACCGAAATATATTTACGGATGGTGAAAGCTGTTTTAGAGCAATCAAAGACTGCCATTATTCTTGTTCCAGAAATTAGTCTCACACCTCAAACAGTAAAACGTTTTCAGGCGCGTTTTCCAGGAAAGGTTGGGATCGTCCATTCCCAAATATCCGAAGGGGCAAGATTTGATACCTGGCGGAGAATTCGTAAAGGGGAACTACGTGTTATCGTTGGACCCAGATCAGCGTTATTTTCCCCATTGGAGAATCTCGGATTAATCATAGTTGATGAAGCGCACGATGATTCTTATTTCCAGGATGATCCTCCACCCAGATACAATGTGATTCACTCTGCTGGAGTTTATGCAAAATTAAACCGGGCATTGATTGTGTATGGCAGCGCCACTCCCAGTATCGAGATGATGTATAAAGCCGAACAACAAAAATGGCCAATTTTAAATTTGCCCTTGAGGATTTTTGCTCATACAGACGCCGTTCGCTCAGAGTTCAATTCAGGAAATGATCCTTCTCAACAGAAATTATCTTCTCTCCCTTTACCAACGGTGAGTATCATCGATATGCGTCGCGAGCTAAAAAATGGCAATCGCTCCATATTTAGTCGTGAATTACACGATCGCATCCAAAAAACATTAGATGATGGTCATCAGGCAATCTTATTCCTCAATCGACGAGGTGCTGCAACCTATGTATTTTGCCGTAATTGTGGTTATCGACTGGCATGCCCACGCTGCGATATTCCGCTTACTTTTCACGCAGATCAAAATCATCTTCTGTGTCATCATTGCGGATATACACGCCAAATGCCGCATACATGCCCGCAATGCAAGAGCAATCAAATTCGCCAGTTTGGCATTGGTACCGAACGGGTTGAACAGGAAGTAAACAAACAATTTCCGGCAGCGCGAGTGATCCGCATGGATTCGGGAATTTCCAGGCAAAAGGGTATTCACGAAGTTTTATTAAGACAGTTTGCCGATCGCAAAGCCGACATCCTGGTGGGCACGCAAATGTTAGCCAAAGGCATTGATTTCCCCTTTGTAACCCTGGTAGGTGTTATTCTGGCAGATGTTGGGTTATCGATGCCTGATTTCAGAGGTGCAGAAAGAACTTTTCAATTATTGACACAGGTGGCAGGCAGAGCGGGCAGAAGCCCTCTCGGGGGAAATGTGATCTTTCAAACCTACCAACCGGATGAGTACCCGATCCGAATGGCTGCTAAACATGATTTCAGGTCGTTTTACGAGCTTGAATTAGGATATCGGTCGAAGATTGGCTATCCACCTTTTTCACGATTGATTCGGCTGGAATTTCAAAGCAAGGATGAAGCGGAAGCGAAGATGAATGCACAATCAATGGCCGAAAAAATTCTGTCTTGGATACAGGCCGGGCACCATAAACAAACGGATATCATTGGACCGGTGCCGTGTTTCTTTCCAAAATTGAACGCGATTTACCGCTGGCAGATTATTTTACGTGGTCCACAACCCATAGATGTTTTATCCAACCGGGATTTAGGAGAAACACTGGTTACGGTTGATCCGGTTTCATTGTTATGATAAAGAAACACACCCCTGGCTCATCTACCGGGGGTGTGCTTTTATTTTTTTATAATAGTTTACGGTAAAACGTAATGTGGGTTCAAAAAGCCACCCATGAACCTGACTTCAAAATGCAAATGAGGTCCGGTAGAATTGCCTGAACTTCCGGCAGCACCGATGACGGAGCCTTGATATACACTGGCACCACAACGCACACTGATTACACTTAAGTGGGCATACAGCGTTTGGTAGCCATTACCATGATCAATCATGACCATATTCCCATAACCACCGCTAATGCCACCAGCGTAAACCACCACACCACTATCGGACGCGTAAACATTGTCTCCGGTCATTGCTCCGATATCAATTGCCAGATGTCCACTCCAGTAATCATTGCCGGAGATGAAATGGTTATTTGTCGGCCAGATGAAAGTTCCAGTACCATAAGCACCTCCCGCTGAGGTATCACAAGCGCCTGGAATCGTACTGTTGACGCCTGCCGGGCCTCTCGGAATGGTGGGAACAACCCATTGTTGGAATTCTCTCTTGCCACCTGGAATCATCACGTAAGTTCCTGGCGTTATCTCCGGATTGGTGCGATCAATTTTATTCGGGGTCCAATCCAGAATTGCGTCTTTATCAACCTTAAATTTTCCAGAGACCGTTTCTAATGTATCTCCTTTTTGCCATTCATAATAGACACCATCCGTGGGAGGAATCCGAAGTTCATTACCGACTGAAATCATATGGGGATCATCATTCATTGTATCTTTATTTGCCCATAAAATTGTTTCAGGAGCCAGGTTGAAAAAAGTAGCGATCCCAAATACCGAATCACCGGTTTCGATCGTATAGGTTGTTGCATCTGTTCTCGCCCGGGTAGGAATGATGGTGACCGGATTTGCGTACCTGATTAATGAAAAATCGTTGTCGTCTGACTTAAAATCAGGCAAGGCTGCCGGCGCAGAAACTGATGGACTTGTGGAATTATCATTCGTAACCGGTGTCCAGGTAGTTTGCGCGGGTTTGAAAAACTGTATTGCAACAAAAACCAGGAGGGCTACCATACCAGATGCCAGCCCCCAAAAAGTGATTGATATTATTTTATTTGTGTCTTTTCGTTGCGTGATTTCTTCTTGTTTTTTATTTAATTTCACATAACCTCCGTAAGACCTTCCAAGAATTCTACATTACTTTTCGTTTTTGACAAGCGTTGTAGAATAGCTTCGGTCGCTACGGATGTATCCATTCCTGCTCCTTGTGGGGGATTGCCGATCATTTGTAAGTACATACGGCGCATTACCCAGACTTTTTGGAGAACGTCAGGCCCGATTAAAAGTTCTTCGCGCCGGGTTGAAGATTTTTCGATATCGATCGCCGGAAAAATGCGGCGTTCCTGTAAACGTCTGGAAAGATGTAATTCCATATTCCCAGTCCCTTTAAATTCTTCATAAACAACATCGTCCAGTCTTGAGCCTGTATCAACCAGAGCCGTGGCGATAATGGTAAGAGAACCACCTTCTTCGATATTACGGGCAGCCCCATAAAACCGTTTCGGTGGATATAGAGCAGAGGGATCCATCCCTCCTGAAAGAGTCCTGCCTGAAGGGGTAACAGACATATTGTAGGCGCGTGCCAGACGGGTGAGTGAATCCATCAAAATGACAACATCCTTACCATTTTCAACTAAACGTTTTGCTCTACTGAGGGCGATCTCAGAGGTTCTGACATGTGCAGTAACGGGTTCATCAAACGTGGAAGCGACTACTTCTGCATCAACCGAGCGATCCATATCCGTAACTTCTTCAGGTCTTTCGCCAATCAGAACCAGGGATACATAAGTACCTGGATTGTTGTCTGTAATCGCATTACATAAATCTTTAATAATGGTTGTTTTACCTGCTTTAGGGGGTGAAACGATCATGGCCCGTTGACCACGCCCGATTGGTGCGATTAAGTCGATTAACCTGGTGGATAAAATTTTAGGATTCGATTCAAGGTCGAAGCGTTGATCAGGAAAAATGGGGGTCAGGTTCTCAAAATTCTGTCGTGGTCTGACACTTTCTGCCTCAAAACCATTAATGAAATCGACTTTAACAATGCCATAATGTCTTTCCGATTCGCGTGGTGGTCTTGCTAATCCAATTACAAGATCACCACTCCTCAGATTAAACCTACGGATTTGAGCCTGCGATACATAAACATCATCTTTTCCAAGCTTATAGTTCTGTCTGAGAAAACCTATACCTTCCGGCATAATTTCTAATATCCCACCACGAACTTCTTCTCCTTCTTCATTTGGTTCGCTGGCATTTTGTGCAATTCGCACAATCAAATTTTCTCTTTTGAGCCACCGTGAGTGAATAATATTTAAGTCTTTGGCGATTTTTCTTAATTCTGAGAGTGAACTATTTTCAAGATCGGGTACAGTAATCATAGGATTCCTTTAAAAAGGTAGGATTTTTAAATTTAGGTTTTCATCTTAAGCGAATAAAATTCGTGCAAAGAGAAATCTTTCATGAAGGGCGCATAGGTCTAAACTGAATTGTAATTTAGGGAAAGAAAATCCTGTTTTCGTCTTTCTGAATTAAAAAAAATTATAACACGGGGAAAATGTACAAGCAAGTGAATTGTAAAAAAAACTTACTACAAACAGCCTTTTTATGATTGCCAGTTTTTAGGATTTTCCCAGCATTGCTGCAAACAAATATTTCACTTTGAATTCTTTCCCGGACAACAGATATTGGGCTCTGAAGAAACCCGCTACCGATCGAACAATCCAATATGCTGTGACTAATAGGAGCATAATCGAAATTAATATCTGCCAAAAGGGAACATTTCCGGCTGCCAATCTCGTCATCATGGTAACCGGTGAAGTAAAGGGGAATAGGCTTAGAATGACCGCCAGGGTTCCATTTGGTTTGTCAATGATTGGTGATAACAAAGCAAGAGGAATTACCATGGGAATCACCATCAGTGTCGTTGCTTGGGATGCCTCCTTGATATTGGAAACCAATGCTCCAGCGCCTGCCATTAAACTTGCATATAAGAGATACCCAAGTATGAAGAAAATAACTCCCCAGACCAGGATTGAGGTTGGTAATTGAAATGCCTCTGGTAATGACAAACTTCTGCCACTCAACCGGAGAACTAATAACCCGGTTCCACTCCAGACAATTGTTTGCAGGAGCCCAACCATTCCTAAGGCAATGATTTTTCCACTCAGTAACTGCATGGGTGTGATCGATGTCAGCAGAATTTCCATGACACGGTTCGTTTTTTCATTGGTAATACTATTTAGCATCATGCTGGAACTACTCAAAATTACAACATAGAAAAGGAGCGTGACAATGTACGGAAGGAAGAATGTCAATTGACTTTCCGGGTCTCTTTGAGGTTCTGGTGATAACACCTCGGTTTTAAAGTTGGGGTATCCATTTACCAGCCCCATAATTTCCGGATTTTCAGATAATAGGGCGGAATTAATTAAATTTTCGATCAGATAATTGTCATTCCCTGCGCTGAGTGGATTGAAATCCGGTCGATAGACGATGATCTCGCCTTTTTGAACATAATCATCGGGGATAAGAAAAAAAGCTTTAATTGCGCCAGAATTTAAATCGAGTTCTGCGGATGCACTTGTAGCATACAATTTTATTTGATCTAGAAGATCATCTGGAATTCGAGTAATGTTTTTTGTTTCGTCCAGTAATCCTATCACCAGGACTTCCTCCTGGGAGGTGGTCATATTGGAAATCAGGTCGGTGATACCGGAACTCCGATCACTATTGCCTGTCACCAGAATAAAAACCATCCCAACCAGTGGAAGCATCAGTAAGGTGATCAGGAAGGATTTTCTCTTGATGGTGGTTAATAACTCATTTTTAAGTACGATGAAAGTCTTTTTCATATTAAGGCCTTTGTGTCAGAATATCTCTGAGTGAAAGCTTCTTGCCGTAACGCAACATTCCTAAACGGAAGGCTCTGCCTGCAATCCAGAGCGCTATGATTGCAAATAAAAATAACAGCGCAATGGTGAGACTGATTTGCCAGACAGGAATACTGGAAAGGGCGGCACGCAGAGGCATGGCGACAGGTGCTGTGAATGGGAACAAGCTAAAGAAAATAGATAACGGGCTGTTTGGCTTCCCAATTAAAACACCCATAAACCAATAGGGTAATACCATCGGCAAGGTGAAAATGCCGGCAATTTGTTGCGCTTCGCGTGCTTCTGTTGTCGTAGCCCCTAAAGCAGCCATCATTGCGGCAACCATTACGAAAGCTGGAATAAACACAAGGATGGTTAAAAGGAGAAATGAAAAGTCTATTCTGGTGGATTGTAAATCAGGAAATAAGCGGAATAGGGCAGCAATACCAATGATTCCGAACACGATCCAAACCACCAATTGTGTTAATCCAACACTTAAATTCCCGATTACTTTGGCGGTCATTAATTGGGTCGGTGATAATGAAGTAACCATGATTTCCATGGTCCGATTTTCTTTTTCTTCCACCACAGATTGGAGAAGGTATCCAGCACTGATATTGACTGCCATTATAAATAAAAAACCTGCCAAAAATGGTAAGATAAAAACCAAAATATCATTTTCACGGGTTGATTTTTCAGCTGCGGTGGTAATAATCTCAAAACTAGCACCTTCCATGAGACGATTGGATAGATCTTTCGGCAACTCATTCAGCACATTCAATTTGATGAAGGTGAAGAAATCGCTATTTAAACTCGAATCGGGAGCTTCATTGGCAAACACTCTGATTTCTTTGGATTCAATGAAGTTGTTATCTACAACATAATATGCCTGGACTTTATTTTCTTCTAAGGCTGATGCAGCCTCAGATTCATTCTTATAGCGAATAAATTCAATCGGTTTCATGAAGCCGAGGGGAGCTTCGGTCTGATATTCGGTTGAATTATCTGTTAATCCAATCTGATCAATATAACCAATTGGCGTATCGTCATATTGGAAAATTACCCCCAAAAAGCCAATCCCTACCAACAGCAAAACAAACAAAGGCAAAGACAGGAGGGCTAATATGAAACGTTTCTTTCTGACATGTTTCAAATATTCGTGTTTGATTACAATCCAAGTTTTATTCATATTTCATACCTGATTCAGTCACAACCTGAATAAAAATTTCATCGAGTGTGGGCGTTGCGATCTCAAATTGGTCGATATTTATATTCGCATCCACCAAGGTTTTAAGAAAATCTTGCGTCGAAACATTGGGCATGAGTTCCACTTGATAAAGATGATGGTTTTCCAATCTTTTCACTTCTTTCACACCTGGAAGATTATTCGGTATTTGATCTTCAGTACGAAGATGAATGGCATGCCCTGCATATTTCTTACGAACATCATTCAAAGTGCCATACAACATTGATTCACCTTGATTGATCAAGACCAGACGATCACAAAGTTCTTCAACCTGATGCATTTGATGGGTGCACATTACGATTGTTTTCCCGAGAGCCCTTTGCTCACGTAAAATATCTTTGACCATTTGCGTGTTTACCGGATCTAATGCTGAAAAAGGCTCATCAATGATTATTAGTTTAGGATCATGCACGAGTGTAGTTATCAATTGGGCTTTTTGTTGCATGCCTTTACTTAATTCTTTGACTTTTTTCTTTTTATGCTCGTCCAAATTGAATCTAACCAGATAATCATTAATCCGTTTGTGACTTTCAGCATCTGACAAGCCCTTCAGCGAAGCCAGGTAAGTCAAACAATTCTCTAGATTAATGTCCTGGTAGAGACCTCTTTCCTCAGGTAAATATCCAATTAAATTTTTTTTCTCTTCACCCATACTGGAGTTAAAAATCTTTATTGATCCACTGTCTGGTTTGAATATATCCAAAACAATGCGAATGCAGGTGGTCTTCCCTGCTCCATTTGGACCTAATAATCCAAAAATTTCACCGGGTTTCACATCAAACGATACCTGGTTTAACACTTTTTGTGGGCCAAAACTTTTGGAAATATGATTAACTTCAATTGTATTCATGTAGAAAACTCATTTCTGTAGATTAGTTTTTTTGCGTATAGCATAATTATAAAATTAGTAATATCAATTGGCTTTACATAAATCTTTTTTAGTCTATCATTGAATTTAAACTTTTTACCTATCCAAATTGGCTAATTAATCTCAACCATCTGGACGAAATTATTATATCAAATTGGATTGAAGGTGCCTTTAAACCTGAATATAGGAAGATAATAGCAGGAGATTAGTTATGGAAATGACATCACGAGAACGAGTGCAAGCAGTCCTGAATTATGAAATACCCGACAGAGTACCAATTGTTATCGGTGTTAGTAATGCGACCGGGATAAAAATCAGACCCTATCGTGGAATTAAGGAAATTTTAGGAATCGAAGGTGTTGATCAATATATTTACAATTGGCCAGAGTTGGGTTCTGCCTTACCGGATGAAAGAGTAATGCTGCGTCTGCGCAGCGATGTTCGTGGAATTCTGGATCGTTTCCCGAAAGAAGTGTATGAAAAAAACCAGTCTCGTCCTCCACACTCCCCATTTTTTGATGATTGGGGCAATGGACAAATGGAGATAGGCCCTGATAATTGGTATCCAGGAGTTCACCCGATGCCAGATGCCAAAACGATTGCGGATCTTGAGTCATTTCCCTGGCCGGATATGGATGATCCCTATCGAACCGCCCATGTCCGCGAGCAGGCTTTGAAATTACACGAAGAAAACCAATTTGCCATCATGGGCACGCCCTGGTTAATGTTCCCTTTTGAAAGAGCTATTGGATTACAGGGAATGGAGACTTTTTTGTCGAATATGGCCATGGAGCCGGATTTTGCCCAGGAACTGCTCAATCGAATCAATAAACTTTGCATGATTAACATGGGTCATCTTTTGGATCAATGTGGGGATGTAATTGATATGATAAAAATTGGTGATGATTTGGGCACACAGGAAAATCTGATGATTTCACCCCGGATGTATCGCAGGATGTTAAAACCTTTACATGCTGAAATGATTGCATTGATAAAACAAAAAACAAAGGCTAAAGTGTTCTTTCATACGGATGGAGATGTGTTTAATCTGATTGAGGATTTTATTGAAATTGGGGTTGATGTATTAAATCCGATTCAGACCTCTGCTGGAAAAATGTCAAATCTGGAAGAATTAAAAAAACAATATAATAAAAGAATCGTTTTTTGTGGTGCGATGGATACGCAAAAAATTCTTCCTCACGGAACAACGGAAGAAGTGAAACAGGAAGTTCGGCGAGTGATCAATATATTAGGACAGGATGGGGGATATATGCTTGCTACTGTTCACACTGTTATGAACGAGGTGCCACCTGAGAATGTGTTGGCGATGGTAGATGCTGTTGAGGAATATGGATATTATCCTTTGAAGGGTTGAAAAGGGGCTGTCCCAAAAGTAAATTGGCACAGCCCCTAAAAATTTAATATAATAGAGGGATGAAAACACAAATATTCAAGCCATACGCCCAAAAGCAAATGATGATATTACCGCCAAACCTGGAGGAAATGATTCCAGAAAAGCATTTAGTGCGGGTAGTAGATAAAATGGTGGAAGAGTTGGACAAAAAAATATTATGGGGACAATATAAAGGTGGAGGAACAAGTGCATACGATCCGATCATGATGTTGAAAGTCATTCTGTATGCATACACTCAACAGGTATTTTCATCAAGGCGGATAGCAAAAGAATTACGAGAAAATATAAACTATCTTTGGCTGAGTGGGATGAGTTATCCAGATCATCGTACAATCAACCGATTTCGCGGCACGGTGATGAAACGAATAATAGAAGAAGTGTTTTATGGTATCGTAGAACAATTACTCGAGCTGGGGTATGTAGACTTGAAAAGTTATTTTATGGATGGGACCAAAATAGAAGCGAATGCAAACCGCTACAGTTTTGTTTGGCGAAAAAGCACCGAAAAAAATAAAGAAAAATTGCGAGAAAAGGTAAGTCAGTTATTAGAAGAAATAGATGTGTTGGAAGAACGGGAAGAAAAGCAATATGGGGAAAAAGATTTAGAGGAAATGGGGGAAGGGTCAGTGGTCACAGCCGAAAAACTAAAGGAAGCGGCCAAAAAGATAAACGAACGACTAAAACAAACGCCTGAAAATAAAAAACTGAAGCAAGCTCAAAAAAAAACTAGAAAGTGATTTCATTCCGCGTCTGGAAAAATATGAACAATATGAAGAAATTCTTGAGGAGCGCAACAATTTTTCAAAAACGGATCAGGATGCCACCTTTATGCGGATGAAGGAAGATCACATGCGTAACGGGCAATTGAAACCTGGATACAATATTCAGATGGGAACACAAAATCAATTTATATTGGGATACAGTCTGCATCGCAGAGCAGGAGACACGAGTTGTCTCAAGAAACATGTAGAAAAATTCAAGACCGCGTTTGGGCAATACCCTGAAAACCTGATCGCTGATGCAGGCTACGGGAGTGAAGAAAATTATAGTTACATGGAAGAAAAAGAGATGGAAGTCTATGTCAAATACAGCAGCTTTCATTATGAACAAAAACGCAATTATAAGAAAAAGAAACCGTATCGTGCCGAAAATTTTGAATATTTCCAGGAAGAAGATGAATATGGTTGTCCGCAAGGCAAACGCTTACATTATCTATATACTAAACCGAACAAAAGCGAGAACGGCTTTGTTTCTGAGCGACGAATTTATGAATGTGAGAATTGTTCACAATGTCCTGTGAAGACAGAATGTACACGCGCCCAGCATAATCGGCGCATCCAGATAGGGGTAGAATTAGAAAGGCTTAAAAAGAAAGCGCGAGACAACTTATTGTCACAAACTGGATTAGAAATGCGATCGAAGCGCCCAATAGAAGTGGAAGCTGTATTTGGACGTCTCAAACAAAACTGGGGGTTCAGGAGATTCTTCTTGAGAGGGTTGGACAAAGTGAATACGGAATGGGGTTTATTGTCCATTGCCCATAATATCGCAAAAACAGCGGTTCAATAATCGCTGTTTTTTTGTTTTTTGGCGGTATTTTTCAATTGTTCGTCTTTGTTGCCGGTTTTATAATTTTTTTAATGAAAAAGGGGCTGTCTTTTGGGACAGCCCCTTTTATGTAATTTTTTATTCTTTTTCGTACGGTTCGCCTTCTGCTGCTGGTGCATGACTGCGTCCGATAACACCTGCCAGAACGATGATAGTCGCCAGATAAGGCGCCATACCGATAAACTCACTGGGTATAGGGACTTGCAATAAGGATGATTTCGTTGAAAGTGAGTCGAAGAAACCAAATAACAAGCCGGCTCCCATGGAACCAACCGGATGCCAGTTGCCAAAAATCATTGCCGCCAGACCGATAAACCCGCGGCCAGCCGTCATGACTTCATCAAAGCGGCCAGAGGAACCCAGTGAGAAATAGGTGCCACCAAATCCAGCCATCATACCCCCCAGAATGACAGCCATATATTGTGTTCTGTGCACATTAATCCCTAAGGTATCAGCTGCCTTAGGATGCTCACCAACTGATCGCAGCCTTAATCCCCAGCGTGTCTTGAAGAGCATAAAAGTCAGCAGGATAACAAAGAAAAACATGGCAAACACGTACATGTTATGGCTGAAAAGGATGGGGCCAATAAATGGGATCTTGGAGAGGACCGGCACATTAATTTGTGGGAACATGCCGGGTTCATTCAAATATTGGAACTCTACTTTTTGAATGTATTTTGAGGAAAGGTAGGAAGTTATCCCGGTTGCGAAGATATTAATAACGGTACCAGAAATAATTTGATTGATTTTGTATTTGATGCTGAGCCAGCCATGAATTAATCCCATCAAGCCACCAGCCAATACACCAGCCAAAAGACCAATCCAAAGATTATGAAAAAGAGAAGAAAAAACGGTACTGACAAAGGCAGCCGTCAACATCATGCCTTCAATGGCAATGTTGATAATACCTCCCCGTTCGCACAATATCCCAGACATCGCTCCAAGGGTAAGGGGTACTGCCCTTACCACCATAACCCTTAACAAGCCAGCCAGGTTTGTTTGCCCACCGGCTGTTGCCCAGGTTAAGAAACCAAATAGAAATAAACCTGCAACCAGAGCAAGTATGCCGTTTGTAAACTTACCAAATCCCCGAATAATTTGATAGGCACCTAGGAGTGCACAAATTCCAGCAATCATATTCAAATAAGTCAGGCTGGGAAAGACCCAATCTGCTGCTTCGGCTGAGCCTCCACCGGGATTCATCATAAAGCGGGTTTCCAGACCTGGTTCAACATCCATAGCGAAAACCAACCAGATGAAAATAGCAGCAACCAAAAATAGAATACCCATCGTTATTCGGCGACGTCTTTCTAATTTCAGGATTCCGTGACTTTTTTGTCCTGTCTGAGCATCTGTCGTTACTGTTGTCATTTGTTATCCTTTCCAGCTGCGCAGGGTTACAAGATCTTCTTTTTGTTTGGATTCTCTCAAGCGATATATTGTTCGGATGATGGCTGGTGCAGCAATAAATGCGAGAATGAGAGCTTGAAGAATGGAGACAATATCAATTGGGACTCCTACAGCGAGTTGCATCGACCGGGCCCCATTCCTTAAGAAACCGAACAAGAGCGAAGAAAGAATTACACCCAAGGGGTGTGTTTTCCCTAATAAGGCTAAAGCAATACTATCAAAACCATATCCGCTGGAAAATGCTGGCAATAAACGATAATTTACACCTAAGACTTCATTGGCACCGGCCATTCCAGCTAATGCTCCCGACAAAACCATTGCCAAAATGGTAGTTCGGGTAATTTTTACACCAGCGTAGCGGGCAGCATTTGGGTTCGATCCAACCATTCTTAGTTCAAATCCCCAGGTTGTTTTAAATAATAAGTAATAAACAGCGACCGCCATCAGTATAGCGATAAAAAACCCTGCGTGGAAACGAATTGGTGTGTCGAACAATCTTGGTAATTTGGCTGTTTCCAGGATCCAGGGAGTTTTTGGTGTAAATTCATTTGGATCCTGCATGGGAAATTTAAGAAGCCAATCAACCAGGCGAAAAGCGATATAGTTCATCATGATTGTTGTGATAACTTCATGTGCCCCCGTTTTTGCTTTCAACAAACCGGGTATAAACCCCCAGAGTGCACCTCCCAGAGCACCAAAAAGCATTGCTAAGGGAATATGAATAATTGCCGGTAATCCTGGTATTGCATATCCAGCCCAGACACCGGTGACCGCACCGATGAAAATCTGACCTTCCACACCGATATTGAATAAACCAGCGCGAAAGCCTAATGCAACTGCCAACCCACCAAAAATGTAGGGGGTGGATTGGACCAGACTTTCAAAGAACGGGTTGATTGCCCGCCGGATGGCTAAATCATCTCCGCTGGCAAACGCTAACCTGATTTTTTGTGGATCTCCGACAGAGCCTGTAAATAAAGCCACATAAGTGTTCCAGGCAGTTTTGAGTGCTTCCCCTAAACCCGACCAGAACGATACTCGGAACGCCGCATAAACTTCATTGGTGGTTATCGCTACCAACACACCACCCAGCAGAATACCGGTGAAGATTGCCAGCAAAATAACCAAAAAATTGGATCTTGAAAACTCATCCCAAAAAACAGACAAAGATTTATTTTTATTTTCGGTAGTTTTTTCCATATATTGATTCCTTTATGTGATCAGAATCTGTTCTTTCTTGGATAGAAGCTTCTTTTTCTCTTCTGCATCCGGGATGATTCCCGCCATTAGTAGACCAACCATTTCTTTTGTGGCATTATTTGCATCCAGAATATCCAGTACTTTGCCGCGGTACACGACTGCGATCCGGTCAGATAATTGCATAACTTCGTCTAATTCAGTTGAAACTAGCAGGATGGCGCAGCCTTCGTCTCTTTTTTCAATCAGGCGTTTATGAATATATTCAATGGAACCCACATCCAGACCGCGAGTGGGTTGAGAAGCAACTAAAAATTTTATCGGTCGTGAAAATTCTCTGGCAACAATCACTTTCTGTTGGTTTCCACCGGACAAGTTGCTGGCAGGGACATAAGGACTGGGAGTGCGGATGTCAAAATTTTCAACCAGTTTTTTGCCATTCTCAGATATTATGTTCTGATCCATCCAAATCGATTTGGAGAAAGGTTCGAGGTAGTATGTGTTCAGAACCAGGTTATCTGTGATGGGAAAACCCAGAACCAGACCATCTTTTTGACGATCCTCCGGAATGTGAGCTGATCCTATTTCCGTAATTTGTCGTGGCGATAAGCGGGTGATATCCTGTCCACAAAGACGCACTTCTCCATCCACTGCTTGTAGTAAACCTGTAATGGCCCGAACCAATTCGGTTTGTCCATTTCCCTGAACACCGGCTATACCTAAAACTTCACCGGCATGGACCTTGAAGGACATGTCATTGACTGCCAAAGCACCCATAGGATCCAAAACCTTCAGGTTTTCCACTTCTAGAATTACTTCTCCAGGGGTACTTTCTGATTTTTCGACTTCGAGGTTAACTTCCCTGCCAACCATCATGCTTGCCAGCTCGTTCAGATCTGACTCGGCTGGGGTTGTACTACCCACCACCTTGCCACCCCGGATAACGGTGATACGGTCCGCGATGTCTAACACCTCACCTAATTTATGGGTGATGAAGATGATCGATTTTCCTTGTTCGACCATAATATGAATGATTTTAAAAAGTTCTTCCACTTCCTGAGGAGTGAGAACAGCGGTTGGTTCATCCATAATTAAGATGTTTGCTTCCCGGAAGAGTAACTTGATGATCTCTACCCTCTGTTGCATACCGACCGGAATATCACTGATGTAGGCATCCGGGTTGATATCCAGTTTGTAGGTGTTTGATATTTCCCGGATTTTATCTGCGGCTCTTTTTCTGTCAAGAACTCCGCCGGCTTTTACGTACTCTTCACCGAGCATAACATTCTCGGTCACTGTAAAGACAGGCACTAACATAAAATGTTGATGAATCATACCTACACCAGCTTTGATCGCATCGATGGGAGAACGAACATCAAGCTTTTGACCGTTAACAAAGATTTCGCCTTCATCGGGACTGTATAGACCATACAAAATATTCATCAAGGTGGTCTTACCTGCCCCATTCTCACCCAGCAAGGCATGGATTTCCCCTTTTTCAACAGTCAGATCAATGTGGTCGTTGGCCAATACCCCTGGAAACCTTTTGGTAATGCCACGAAGTTCAAGGACTGGAGCCATTTATACCTCTTTTTTTGATTTTTTTGGAAATTTCATTTATTTTATCATACACAGATGATTTAAATAAACAAAAAAGGAGCCGGGTTTTTCCGACTCCTTATTCCGTTCAATAATTATTTATTAGCGGGTTGGTAAGGTTGGAATCTCACCGGAAACAATACCGGGGATCAAACCATCAACTTCGGCTTTCAGATCAGCGGGAACCTGGTCGGCCCATTTTGAACCATATTGGAGACCTACACCTTCATTTTCCAGGGTTAGCATATAAGGAAAGCCACCTTTGAATGTTCCTTCAACAGTCTGTTTGATTGCTTCATAGACGAAGACATCAATTTTCTTAAGCGCACTCCCTAAAATGAAATCTGCTTTATCAGGATTCGCTACGGACCAATCATTGTCAACACCAATCAATAAACCAGTTCCACGTTCTTGCATAACTGCTAAAGTGCCAAGACCGACAGGACCTGCGACAGGCATAATAACGTCTGCACCTTCGTCAAGCAACTGTTCACCGAATGCGCGGCCATCATCTAAACTTTCAAAGTTGCCAACCTCAAGGCCTTGTTCTGTGGCCATGTCCCAACCAAGTACTGAGACTGATGTGCCATGAACTTCGTTGTATTTGGCAACACCCATGGCAAATCCATCCATGAAAGCCTGTGTGGCGGGGAAGCGGATACCAACATAGGTAGCAACTTTACCAGTTTTACTCATGCCGGCTGCTAAATAACCAGCCAGGAAAGTGGCCTGATCGATTTTGGAACCATTGCCTAAAACATTAGGCTGTGAAAGGTATTCAACATCCACAATAGCAAATTTCTGATCCGGGTTGGTGTCCGCGGCTGCACCGGTGGCATCTGCAAGGAGGAAACCAACAGGGATAATCACATCACAACCAGCTTCAACGAAAGTATTCAAATTAACTTCATAATCTGATTGTTGTTGTGATTCCAAATATTGGACTTCAACTCCGAAATCTTTTTCGGCTTGCTGCATTCCTGACCATGCAGTTGCATTGAATGATTTATCATCAATACCACCGGTGTCAGTTACCTGGCAAGCCTTCATTTTGGCTTCAGCTGGTTCTTCCGCAGGTGCTGCGGGTTGGCAAGCTGCCAATAACATGGATGCCAAAACTAGAATTGCGACTAATACAGATACTTTTTTAGACATTTTTTTATTCTCCTCCGAATAATTTGATTAAATATGATACTTGATACGCGTCCGACGCATCACGTATAGTATATCACTATCCGAAAATCAATTACAAGAGAAAATCCAGATGAATTGGTAATGAAAATCACATTTTTGGCTGACTTTTTATTCTGTTTTCGCTTCACCGCGCTTCACACCAGCCATCATAATAAAAGCAGCCAACATGAAAATGGGAGAAAACAACATCATCAGGCTGTAATTATTTCCACTTAGCTGCACAATCCAACCGTTTAAATTTGGGCCTAAAATGGCAGCCATCGTAGAAGCCATGTAATATAGCCCCGTAAAGGTCCCGATGTGGCTATCGCTGGTCATATCCACCACCATTGGTAATGAATTGATGTTGATCAATGCCCAGGAGAAACCTGCAACCATCAAGACAATACTTACCGAATAAAAATTACCAACCAGGGGAAGCTTGGTGAATAGAACGGTCAATCTATCCACTGGCAGGATATACATTGATAAAATTGCAAAGCCCATCAGGAAGATACCGGTCATGATGGTGCGTTTTCGTCCAAATTTTCCACCAATATATCCAGAAGGGAGAGCCATGAGAACAAAAATCAGAGATAATTGACCTAATAGTCTGGCGCCATCTGCTTCCGATAATTGCAGATGTTTCACTGCATACAATGTGAAAAAAGCCTCAATGGCATTATAGGCAACAAACCAGAAAAAAATTGCTGCCAGAATGCGCAATGGGCTTTTTTCTTTTTCTTTGAATAATTCCCCTAAGGCGTGGATGAGACTAGGTTTTTGATCCTCTGAAATTTCGAATTCCTTTGGTTCCCGAATGAAAGCTATAACCAGCATAGAAGAGATGATCACCAATCCAGAACCGAGCCAGAACGGATAATTTGGATTCAGTTCATATAAATTTGCGCCGATCAAAAAAGCGATGATCGCGCCAGCACCGCCCATGAAATTGATTACGCCATTGGCTTGCGATCTAAACCGGGAAGGTGTAATGTCAGGCATTAATGCCACCACAGGGGTTCTCCATAAAGCCATACTGATGAGGAGGGTACTTGTGCAGAGAACAAATAGTGGCAGGATAGAAACGATGGGAATTAATCCAAACGCTATGGCTCCAATTGGCGCTCCAATCAAAATAAAGGGCATACGCCGGCCCAAAGGTGTTCTTAAGCGGTCTGAATAAGCGCCCACGGCAGGCTGGATGAGAAAAGCAGCAATATTATCCAGTGTCATGAAAAAACCAATCCAGGCTGCACTTAACCCAAATTTTCCATCCAGGAATAATGGAACAAAGGCATTATAAACGGACCAGATGACACTTACGCCAAAAAAACCAAAGCCTAGCAAAAATGTTTTCGGATAACTTAGTTTTTGTTGCATTATCGATCTCCCTTTTCATTAATATAAAAATAAAAACCAGATCAACCTAGCACCTGGTAATGGCCCAATTTTTCTTTTGCTTCCAATTTCGATAAAAATTCTATATCCTCAGGACTCAGATTGGCATTTGTTAATAAATCCGGTCTTAAAAAATATGTCCTGGTTAAGGATTGTTCTCTGCGCCATTTCTCAATTTTGGCATGGTGACCAGATAACAAAATTTCAGGCACTTGCCATTCTCTAAATTTTTCTGGGCGGGTGTAATGTGGGTATTCCAGCAAACCATTTCCAAAACTATCATTCAAAGCTCCAGCCGGATCGCCCAGCACGCCTGGTAAGAAACGCGCAACTGCATCAATCATCATCAATGCCGGTAATTCACCTCCGGTCACCACAAAATCCCCCACGGAAATCTGATCGGTTACTAAATGCTCAATCACTCTCTCATCTACCCCTTCGTAGCGACCACATAAAATCCCTATGTGAGGGTATTGGGAAAGCTCAACTGCTATTTGTGTGGTGAGGGGACGGCCCATAGGTGACATCAAAATGATGGGGACTGCGGTTTTTTCCCCTAACACATCTTCAATGGAATTGAAGATTGGCTCGGCTTTCATCACCATCCCACCCCCACCACCATAAGGTGTATCATCCGTCACATGGTGTTTATCAATTGTCCAATCACGTATATTGTGAACTTCAATTTGAATCAAATCTTTCTCGATTGCTTTTTGCAAAATGGAAATTTCAAAATAGGAATGGAAAATAGAAGGGAAGAGGGTGAAAACATCAAATTTCATGTGATGATTTTAGTCCGGGGATTATTGAATAGCAAGTGAAAAGTGACCGATATTCGTGGTATCGTATTAATGTATCTCAGGTGATTGTGATTAGACAATTTTACGTCCAGCAATCATGCATCATTCGACCTGTTTAATTGAATAAGTATTTATTAATCAAAGGTTGTGGCAACCGAAATCATCTTGACGAAGAAAAAACGATGATGGTAATATCAAGTTATGTATCTTAGCAATAAACGATTGAACATGAATAAACATAAACGGCGCGGGAACCCGATCCGGATTCTATTATTGGTTGTTTTGATCGGCGTGGGAATTTATTTAAACCAGGTGGTGATTGCAGATGTACCGCCACTCTTTATTTCAACACCGACAGCAACCCGTGCGCCGGAATCATTCGTCACCGATGCGCAAACATTGGAAAATGAAGGGAAAATTTCTCAGGCAATTGAAGCATACAAACAAGCCATCCTGGCGGATTCGATGAACACAGGAAATTATATTTCTCTCGCGAGGTTATTAATATACTTAAATCGTTATGATGAAGCTTTGGAACAAGCCAGCAATGCACTCCTGATTAATGAAAATAATGCCATGGCGTATGCATTGAGAGGTTGGGCTCAAGGATTATCTGGTGATTATTTAAACGGAACAGCTTCACTTAAGAGAGCAATTGAATTAGACCCCAATAATCATATTCCGTACGCCTATATTGCGGAAGTCTATGGATTGCAGTACGAGTCCAATACGGCAATCATTGGCGTGATTGATAATGCCATTTCAAATTCAATTAAGGCCAGGGATTTGAGTCCCAATTCCCTGGAAACACATCGGGCGCGCGGATATATTCAGGAATTGGTCGGGAGTTACGGAGAAGCAGTTCAGGAATATGCCGCCGCAATTGCCATCAATAAATACATCCCCGAATTATATATGCGCCTGGGGAGAGTTTATTATTATCCGGATGTCGCCGAGTATGATTTGGCTGTTCAGGCCTTTACGGAAGCAGATCTTTTGAACCCTTCTGATCCCTTGCCAGATATTTATCTCTCAAAAGTTTATCAGACCCAGGGTTCCTACGCGACAGCTATTCAATACGCAGAGAAAGCAATTGTGGATGACCCCGAAGATCCGTATTTGTATGGAAATTTAGGCGTACTTTATTACCGAAATTATGAATATCCAAACGCGATTGAAATGTTGCGCCTGGTTATTCGAGGTGGAACCAGTGAATCTGGTGTGACAGTTGAACCTTTACCGTTGGACTATGGTACGATCTCCCAGTATTATCAAATTTACGGATTGTCTTTGGCCCGCGTAGATGAATGTACTGAAGCTTTACAGATATCCGAGGCTTTACTCAAAAACGTTGGTGGTGATGAAATTACCGTTTATAACGCTGGTGAAATTGTCAATATCTGTGCTGGCATTAGTGAAGAGGAATAATCAGATTTTCCACAAAAATCTGAAAATAAGGGCTGATCAATGGGAATAAGACTTCCTGATGATAACCATCTATTTAGAAAACAACGCAGAGATAATCCAATTCGGATTTATTTTTTATTGTTGTTTATCTTAATTGCAGCATTTGTCTGGAAACAAGTGGATGTTGGTGAAATTGAAAGTCCGTTTTTGGCGACACCAACATCAACAAGAACTGCTAATTCATACGCCCTGGAAGGTGAAACGCAGTTCCAGGCTGGAAACATTCCTGCAGCGGTACAAGCTTACGGAAAAGCTGCTGAGGTTGAACCAGATAATTCAACCATCTGGGCTGAGCTTGCACGGATTCAAACTTACTCATCCAACCTGCTCACCACTGATGCGCAGAAGAAACAACGCCTGGAGGAGGCAATTCAATCCGCAGAAAAAGCAGTTTCCTTGAACCCTGAAGACAGTAGTGCCCATGCAATCCTCTCTTTAACTTACGACTGGTATTCGGATTCCGCTTACTCCGGTGAAGAATCGGACGATTATGTATTCAAAGCAGAGCAATCATCCGCCAAGGCATTGCAGTTAGATAGTAATAATGTATTGGCAGTTGCTTTTCGGGCGGAAATTTATATGCGCCAATTAAGGTACAAAGAAGCGCTTGATTTTGCTGAACGGGCAGTAGCCATGGATGACACTTCATTTGATGCTTATCGTGTGTATGGTTATGTGCTTGAATCCCAGGGTGGCAGCTATGGAGAAGCTATAGAGGCTTACAAAAAAGCAGCAGAGATTAATCCGAATTTAACTTTTATTTATTTATCCATAGGTGTCAATTATCGTGAATTAAAAAAATATGATGAGGCATTGGAATATTTTGCCCTGGCTGCAAAGATCAATGAACAGAACAAAGTTGCAGATCCGATACCCTACCTTGGAATAGCAAGAACGTACAGCCAGATTGGTGAGTTTTTTATTGCCGCCAGAAATGTGATGCGTGCTTTAGAGATCACCCCCGAAGACCCATATGTTTACTCCCAATTAGGCTTGGTTTATTTTCGTTCAAGGAATTATGAGGGTTCCATCCCGGCTTTTGCCTGTGCGATTGATGGCTGTAGCGCCCTGGAAAGCTGCATTGTGCGGCAGGAGTGCTCGGAAGATACACCTGAATCAGAAGCTCCTCCCTATGAAATCGTTGGATTACCATTAACGGAAAGCACTGTCGTTTATTATTACTCCTATGGTTCGGTGCTGGCGGGTATGCATCGGGATGGAACCGGATTTTGTGAGCGCGCTTTGGTTGTATTTGATAAGATTCGCAAAGATTTTTCTGACAATGAAGGCGTGATGGGAATTGTTAATACCAGTGAAGAAATTTGCGCTTCATATGGCATAACCCGCTAACTACTTCTCCGGTTATAGAGATGATAGAAGAATCTAAATTTTGTATCAGAAATTTATTAGAAATCATTCCATCCTCTTGACTTTCGCTCTAAAGACAGGTAATATTTGTAGCGATTTAGCACTCTCTATATGTGAGTGCTAAAAATCCAAATCTAAACCTTTGTGCAAAAGCAGGAGGAAGTACACATGAAATTAAAACCATTAGGTAGTCGGGTATTGGTAGAGCCAATCGAAGCTGAAGAAGTCACCGCAGGTGGCATAGTTCTACCGGAAACCGCAAAAGAAAAACCCCAGAAGGGGAAAGTTTTGTCTGTCGGTCCTGGTGATCGTGATGAAGATGGTGATCGCATTAAGCTGGATGTTTCAGAAGGTGATGTTGTTTTATTTGCAAAATATTCTGGAACTGAAATAAAAGTAGATGGCAAGAAATTGCTCATCCTGCGCGAGAGCGACCTTTTAGCTATTGTTGAAGAGTAATTAATTAAGAACAGGAGAAATAAATATGGCAGCAAAACAATTGGTTTTTGGAGAAGAAGCACGTCGTAAATTACGCAATGGAATTGATGTAGTAGCGAATGCTGTTGCAACAACTTTAGGTCCAAAGGGCCGCAATGTGGCTCTGGATCGAAAATTCGGTTCCCCCACCATCACCCATGATGGCGTGACCGTTGCGAAAGAAATTGAATTAGAAGACGCATTTGAAAACATGGGTGCCCAACTGCTCAAAGAAGCAGCCACAAAAACAAATGATATTGCCGGTGATGGAACGACCACATCCACCGTTCTTGCACACGCTATCGTAACCGAAGGTCTAAAGACCCTGGCAGCTGGCGCTAACCCAATGTTACTCAAACGTGGGATTGAAGCTGCTGCAAAAATGGTTGCTGATGAAATTAAATCCCAGGCGATTGAAATTCGTGAAAAGAACGAAATTGCCAACGTTGCCACCATTTCCGCACAGGACCGTTCCATCGGTGAGTTGATTGCTGATGTAATGGACAAAGTAGGAAAAGATGGCGTCATCACTGTCGAAGAATCCAAAGGTTTGGAATTCGAACAGGAATATGTTGAAGGTATGCAATTTGACCGCGGTTATATTTCACCTTATTTCGTAACCGATGCCGAACATATGGAAGCAGTCATCAGTGATCCTTATATTTTGATCCATGACAAGAAGATCTCTGCCGCAGCAGACATTGTGCCCGTTCTAGAGAAAATGGTACAGGTTGGAAAACGCGACCTGGTAATCATCTCAGAAGACATCGATGGTGAAGCTCTGGCTACTCTGGTGCTCAACAAAATTCGTGGCATGATCAATGTCCTGGCTGTAAAGGCTCCCGGATTTGGCGATCGCCGCAAAGCAATGTTACAGGATATTGCCACTTTGACTGGCGCCCAGGTTATTTCTGAAGAGACTGGTCGCAAATTAGAAACCACCACAGTAGCTGATCTTGGTCGTGCTGAGAAAGTGGTAGCAGACAAAGACAATACCACAATCGTTGGTGGTAAGGGCGATGAGGCTGGTATCAAAGGTCGCATTGATCAGATCAAAGTCGAAATCGACAAGACGACCAGCGATTATGACCGCGAAAAATTGCAGGAACGTCTGGCTAAATTAGCTGGTGGCGTTGCGATCATTCGTGTTGGTGCCGCAACGGAAACAGAGCTGAAAGAAAAGAAACATCGTGTGGAAGATGCTCTTTCTGCTACTCGTGCAGCTGTTGAAGAAGGGATCGTTCCCGGTGGTGGTGTGGCATTGATCAATGCAATTCATGTTTTGGAAGATTTGAAAATGCCCTATGATGACGAGCAAATTGGTGTCAATATTGTTCGCAAAGCATTGGAAGTTCCCATGCGCAAAATCACCGAAAATGCTGGTCAGGAAGGTTCTGTCATTATTGCGAATGTTCGCAAAGCTCAAAAAGATGGCGGAAACATGCAGATTGGTTATGATGTGATCACCGGTGAGTATGGTGACATGGTCAAATGCGGTGTAATTGATCCCGCTAAAGTAACTCGTGGTGCCCTGGAAAATGCTGCTTCCATTGCAGCGATGATCCTGACCACCGAAGCTTTGATCGCGGATGTTCCAGAAGAAAATAAAATGCCTGCTGGTCCACCAATGCCAGAATACTAAACCAATTAATTACAAAATTGCAGGTCTTGATGTGGGTAAAGCATCAGGACCTGCTTTTTTTTGGATTATAATCAACGAGATGAAGAAAAAAATCCAGTTATTCCATTTTGTGATGATTTCTTTTTTGCTCTTGTCCGGTTGTGATTCAACACAAACACCTGCACAACCCGAGACATTTACCCAGGAGCCAGGCGTTTTCCTGGGAACTGAAAACGTAATAATCGCAGAGGAAACAGCTACCATTGAACCGACGCCATCTATACCAATGAAGGCAATTGTGAATGACGAAGGCATCTGGTTAAGCGATTATGAAGATGAAGTTTTGCGCTTCCAGACAGCAGCAACGAACCTGGAAAAAGAATTTGACGAGAATCAGGCTGTTGAAGTAGTGCTTGGCACAATGATTGATACCGTATTATTAGCTCAAGGTGCCAGAGCAGCAGGGCATGTTTTGGACAAGGAGACCTATAACAAAAAATATGAGATCCTTGTCAGCAGTTCTGGAGGAGACACCCAGTTTCAACAATGGTTATTGGGTAACCAATATTCACCTGAAAGTTTTGAGCGTCAATATAAATTACAGATTGAAGCCGCCTGGATGAGAGATTATCTTCTCAGTCAGGTACCCACCAGGGCAGAACAAATACGTGCCCGACAAATTCTGGTCTCCAGAAAGTCACTGGCAGATGATATTTACAATCAACTTCAAAATGGAGCTGATTTTGATTATTACGCCTGGGGTTATGACCAATTGGCAGGAGGAGAATTAGGGTGGTTTCCAAGAAATTACCTGGTCCTTCCACAAATTGAGGATGAGGTTTTTAATTTAAAGCCAGGAGAATACACCCCGGTGATTGAGTCCACTTATGGATATCACATCGTCCAGGTTTTGGAGCACGAGTTGGATCGTGAACTGACCCAGGATGCTCTCCTACAGCATCAAAGATTAGCACTGAATACCTGGTTACTGGATCAAAAAGCAAAAAGCTCAGTTATTTTAAATCAAAATTAGGACAGAAGGGATGGGAGGCAACAATTGCATCAAGAAACATCGAAGACAAAAATTCTGGATCTAATTTTAAATATCGTTACCGGATTAATGATCATTCTTATTGTAGCGATCATCACCCTGCAGGTTACGATTTTCTTAAATCCAAAAGTAGTTTTTAACCCTTTTCCGCCTTATGATCTCCCAGAGGTTTTGGTACTTGTTAAGCCGACTCAATCAACTGCTGAACAACAATTCATCCCAACAGCTACCCAGGAATTGATATGGGAGCCCACTGAAACATCAATACCTACAGCGACCCAAGAGGGGACCTTTATCGAAGGTACGCCTGTTCAGGAGACCACACCAATTCCACCCACAGAAACGCCTTTTAGCGGTTATTACGCTTTTGTTTTACAGAATGACATCAATGCCATCGAAAGTACATTATTGAAGCCGAATTACGGCTGTAATTGGATCGGAGTCGGGGGACAGGTATTTGATTTGCAAGGCAGACCAGTGATGGGAGTCCGGGTCTGGTTACGGGGGACATTTAATGGGAAACAGGTCAGTTTACTCAGTCTGACGCTAGAATCTTCCCCGTATGGACCATCAGGGTTTGAATTTACACTGGGTGATACACCGCTGAATAGTACCGGGAAATTATCCATTCAATTGTTGGATCAGGCCAATATCCCAATTTCTGAACGAGTGTATTTTGATACCTATGAAGATTGCCAGAAGAATTTAATCCTGATTAATTTTAAACAAATCCGCTAATTGCAGAGTTTATTTACTCTGCCTGGGTTGTAATTTAAATTCTTCATGTATGTCATGGAAGAAACCCGTTAGTGCATTTGCTTCAATTGCCAGTACTCTTCCATTTGAGAAAAATTCAAAATCAAAATTTGTCAGGTCTCCGGCTTCTTTACCGGGAATTGGCATTAATCTGGCTGTGAGTGGTTTATTCAACCGGGCAGAGAGAGCTGCAATATCCAGCAATAGCGCTTCCACCTGTTCCTGGGTGGTTGATCCCGGAATTGGAATGGTGTCCAGTCCGGTTCCACACACCGCTGAAAACATTAACAAATCTTTGATGGAAAGCGTCTGATCGATTGAACGTTGTGACAAGCGTGAATCTTCTAATAATGGTAGCATGAGCCCATTAAATCCGCATCGTAACCAATTTCCCCGATCCAGGGTATCTGTCAGAAACGCGGCGGCTGCCAGCGATCCGTGTTTCCCTACTGATGAAATTCCCAGGCTTTCCATAGCTGCTCCCAGTGAACAATGATCGGCAGGGAAAGGTGCAACAGAAAAATCGAATCCATGGAAATCAACTTCTCGATCCGCCAATAAATCTGTAAAAATCGGAGCTAATTGACTGGCATGCTTTTCAAGGGACTCCAGAAGGTTTTTCCGCGCTTCTAACAGGTTATGAGCGCTGCTGAATGCATTTACTACTTCATCCGCGCCTTCGACTGCAATACTGATGGCAGGAGGTTTTCCAGGCTGGTGATAAGATCCCGGGAAGAAAGGCCCGCAGGGTTTGACATTTGCCAGGGCACTGAATCTTAAATTGGCAAATCCATTCTCCTCTAAAATTGAATTCCGCGTGATTATTTTTGCACATTGTTGGATGGCTCTGATACTGACACCGGTTTCATTATCAGCCATGATGCCGCTGAAAAAGGTGCTTTCGGTTTCAGATATGAGATCTGAGATTATTTCATAACTTTCAGGATGAGTGATGAGTGCCGGGCCAAGTGCGAGATAATCAAAACCATTTTCTCTGGCTTTATTCTCCATACTTTTCGCCAGTTGGATCATTTGATCTGGACTTCTATCAGAGGTAAAGAGAGGAAAAGGAACTGTTGCCAGGCGCAAGGTTTGAACTTCATATCCCTGACCATTACAGGACTTTTTCCCTTCTTTTGCCAGACCTGATAAAATTTCCAGAGTTTCATCAGCGTTCTTTTTTGTTGGATCATAGAAACTGGTTATAGATCGTATTTTCATTGCCACCTCTGTCTGACGGTTTCAAATAATAAGATACTGGCTGCAACCGCAGCATTCAAAGATTCAGCATCGCCTGGCATGGGTATTTTGATCTGGGCATCCGCCAATTCGAACGCTGTATCCCCTGGCCCGGTGGCTTCACTACCGACAATAATGCCACATGGAATTTTTAGATCTGCTTCCCAACAACTTAAGGCAGCCTCTGCACTGGCAATATAAATTTGTAAGGGATTGGATCTGTTTTTACAGATTTCTTTAATTACCTGCCAATCAAATTGGAAAATTGGCAAATGAAAATGGGCTCCCATACCTGCCCTGATCACTTTGGGAGAATAAGGATCTGTGCTATTGGGAGAAATCATGACCGCCTGAACCTGCGCAGCTGCAGCCGAGCGCAAGATTGTTCCCAGATTGCCAGGGTCACTGATTGCATCACAGATCAGAACAAAGTTCAGGTCCTCGGGAATTAGCCCTTCTTTTTGACGCATTATTCCTAAAATACCCTGTGGATGCTCAGTACCGGCTACTTTTTTCATTAAAGAAAATGGAACCTCTTCAATGTCTATCTTTCGCACATCAGCTTGCTGAAGTAATTCCATCCCACGGTCGGATAGGTTATCACTAAAAAGGATAAATTCAAATTCCCAATCTGACTGTAAGGCTTCCTCAAAAAGCCGTACACCTTCAATCACGAATAATCCAGAGCTTTTTCGCTCTTTGGATTGGTGCAGCAGTGCTCTTGCCTGCTGTATTTTTGGATTTTGATTGGACGTGATCATATCCCTAATTTTACCGGATAAAAAAACCGGCAGGTGATCACCTGCCGGTAGAGTTTTTCATTTGAATAAGTTATGCTGATTTTGCTTTTGAAATCACCGCCGTGAAGGTCTTTGGATCACGAACAGCCAGATCTGCCATCATTTTTCGATTGATGGTGATGTTTGCTTTTCGCATCAGATAAATCAAATGACTGTAAGTCACGCCATTCAGACGAGCGCCAGCATTGATACGGGTAATCCATAATCTTCTCAGATCGCGTTTTCGATTGCGGCGATCGCGATAAGCATACCAGAGGCTTTTCAACATCGCTTCATTTGCGCGGCGGAACAATTTACTGCGGGTTCCATATTGACCTTTGGTAAGTTTCAATACTTTTTTGTGACGTCGATAGCCGGTTGGGCCACTTTTCACACGTGCCATTTGTTACTCCTTTGCACACCCCTGGGCGCCGGGATTAACCTGTTAAACACCCAACAGTTGCACTATATATGAATACGAACAGCCTATCCCTAAAGATAAGGGGCAAGGCGACGAATACGCTGGGCAATTTTGTTACCTTTTACTTCGATCATTTCAGATAACAGAAGTTTGGTGCGTTTTGAGGTGCGGCGGCGCAAATGGCTTTTGCCACCTTTGGTGCGAACCAACATGCCCGACCCGGTTAAGCGAAATCGTTTTGATGTTGCTTTATGGGTCTTCATCTTAAATTTGCCAGTACTTGCTTTACGAGGCACTTTTAATCTCCTCTTCTAAATATATTAAATTTGCGGTCAGTAGACGCGACCGCAAATTATACTATAGGTTATTTGATTTGGACAGGTGAAAAAAGCTGGGTGGAGAATTTTTTATTCTTCGACTTCTTCCAGGTCTTCTACCGTTTCAGTAACCTGATTTTCCTTTGTTTTTGATTTTACCGGTTTGGGACTATTGGCCTTTGGTTTTTTCCCCACACCTTTGGAAGGTGACAATAACATGAACATGTTTCGTCCTTCCAGGTCTGGTTTCTGTTCAACAGTCGCAACATCTGATAATTCCTCGGCAATTTCTCTGAGGTCTTCCAATGCGATTTCAGGATATGTGATTTCACGACCACGGAAACGAACTGTAACTTTAACTTTCATCCCCTCTTCCAGCCAACGCCTCGCATCGCGGGTTTTAAAACCACGATGATGTTCATTTGTTTTGGGGCGCAATCGAATTTCTTTTGTTTCAATTTTTGTCTGAGCTTTGCGAGCTTCTCTTTCTTTTTTGGTTCGCTCGTAGAGAAATTTTCCATAATTCATAATGCGGCAAACGGGTGGATTTGCACCTGGGGCAACTTCAACAAGATCCAGTTCTGCCTCTCTTGCCATATCCAACGCTTTTTGTATGCTAATTAATCCTACGTTTTCTCCTCCAGCTCCAATCAAGCGAACTTCTTTAACCTTGATTTCTTCATTTATCCTAAAATTTGATGTACTAATGGTCTTGCTCCTTTCAAAAGGTGAAAATAATTTGAGTCATTAAATCTGAACTTTTATAATATACCATATCTTAAATATGATCGTCAATAAAACATGTGTCATTAAACATATGTCGATTGGACCAAAGTCCGTTCTAAATGATAAAAACAGAGGGCTGTGTATCTGGTAGCCCTCTGTTTTTCTGGATTAAACCAATTCTTTTATCTGGTTCTGAGCAAGTTGAATAAATTCATCCACTGGCATTGCACCTGGATTTTCGCCACTACGCATCCGTAGTGCTACCTGGCCTGCTTCAACCTCTTTATCACCAATGACGAGCATGTAAGGAATTTTAAGAAGTTGTGCATTCCGGATTTTTGCATTCATACGGTCACTGCTGTCGTCAACTTCCACCCGAATACCGTTTGATTTTAATTGTTGTGCAACTTCATAGGCGAAATCAACATGGCGGTCTGCGATTGGGATGATCTTTGCCTGAACTGGCATGAGCCAGACCGGGAAAGCACCACCATAATGCTCGATTAAAACACCCATGAACCGTTCAACCGAACCCAATAAGGCACGATGGATCATGAGAGGGCGGTGTTGCTGGCCGTCTTCACCAATGTAGGTCATATCGAAACGTTCTGGTAAATTGAAGTCGAATTGAATGGTGCTGAGTTGCCACTCACGTCCCAGGGCATCAATCATTTTCAGGTCAATTTTGGGACCATAAAAAGCTGCGCCACCTTCATCCAGGTCGTAAATCAAATTAGCTCTTTCTAAAGCTTCCTTGAGTGCTTCCTGTGCCTGCAACCATTCGGATTCTTCACCCACAGATTTCTCCGGATTACGGGTGGATAGATAGGCATGGAAATCATTCATGCCAAAATGTCGTAGAATATGCAGACAGAAATTGAGGGTTCTATCTATTTCGCTGGGCATCTGATCTTCCCGGCAGAAAATATGAGCATCATCCTGGGTGAAACCACGCACACGCAATAAGCCATGCAAAACACCGGAACGTTCGTAACGATAAACCGTACCCCATTCAGCCATTCGCATTGGAAAATCACGATATGAATGTAATTTGTTCTTGTAAATCATGATGTGGAAAGGGCAGTTCATTGGTTTGGCATAATATTCATCCTCCTCAATTTCCATTGGGGCGAACATATTCTCTGCATAAAAACCAAGGTGACCGGAGGTCTCCCAAAGATGTGCCCTTCCGATGTGCGGCGAGTAAACAATATCATAACCATTGGCTAGATGTTCCTGTTTACAATAATCCTCCACCAGATGACGGATTAAACCACCATTAGGATGCCATAAAATCAAACCTGGTCCGACGTCCTGATTGATGGAGAACAAATCCAATTCCTTGCCTACTTTGCGATGGTCACGTTTCTTGGCTTCTTCAATTCTCCAAAGATAATCATTCAGGTCCTCCGGATTTTCGAAAACAGTGCCGTAAATTCTTTGCAGCATAGGCCGTTTTTCATCGCCACGCCAGTATGCACCTGCAATGGAGGTCAATTTTAGAGCTTTAGGATTGATTTCTTTGGTACTCTCAACATGCGGGCCACGGCATAGATCCACGAATTTATCATGCTTATAAATTGAAATTTCGGGTTTCTCTTCCAGGGGTTCGCCGTGTTCGTCAGTTCCACCTTCTTCGAGACCTTTGATCAACTCGACTTTATATGGTTGGTCTTTGAATATTTCAAGCGCTTCATCAGCACCCAAAACTTCTTTTTCGAATTTATAATTTCCCTTAACGATGTGTTTCATCCGTTTTTCAATTTCATCCAGATCTTCAGGCGTTAAAGGACGGGGAAGATCGAAATCGTAATAAAAACCGTCCTCAATTGCCGGTCCAATCGCATATTTGGCGTCCGGGAATTTTTCCAAAACTGCCTGTGCCATAACGTGGGCAGTGGAATGTCTCACTTTGAATAAATGTGAAGCTTCATAATTTAGATTAACTTTTTTGGCCATTATTCACCTCTTTCTAATTTCTCTTCCTTAAAACAAAAAATCTCCTGCCACTGGGGCAAGAGAACTTCTCGCGGTTCCACCCAGATTACTCAATTTTCCTGAGCATCTTGTCTATGCTGATAACGGTTGCACCGGTTGCCTTACTCCTAACGTTTCGGGTTTCAGCTCACAGGTGGTGTTCAGCGTTCTTATTTCTGAAAAAGCTTCCAGCCAATGGCTTTTTCTCTCTGAAGGTATAGAACGCTTACTCGTCCTGGTCATTGCTTCTGTTTATTCAATTGTAGTGGGCGGTATAGGACTCGAACCTACGGCCTCCGCGATGTCAACGCGATGCTCTAACCAACTGAGCTAACCGCCCGCGTGGCGATATTATAATTTACTTGAAGGGATAATGCAATAGAAAATTTCGAATTTGTGGTTTTTGATCTACCGTCACAAACTCCCATTTGATTAAGTTTCCTTTCCTTCCCTATCAAGCTCGTTAATGGTAAAATTGCGAACGCGTTCCTGGAAATTTTACAAGGAATACACATGGAGAGGTAGCGTAGTCTGGCCTAACGCGCGCGCCTGGAAAGCGCGTATACCGAAAGGTATCAAGGGTTCGAATCCCTTCCTCTCCGCCATGAAAAACCACCTTGTTTTGGGGTGGTTTTTTAGTTTCCAGACTAATATCTCAATGGATCAATTCTTAACCCATTTAATTACTTCCACACCTGTATTTTCGGGGATATTGCGAATAGCCATCTCCAATGGAAGTTCTCTGACTTTGCATAAAACAGTTGCAATTGCCAATCCATGCGAAACGACAATGATTTGTTCCTGGTCGTGTTTTTCTGCTAATTTATCAAAACAGGCATACATACGCTCAGCTACTTCTGCTATGCTTTCGCCCCCGGGTTTGCGCGCTGTATACGGGTTCTGATAAACAGCTCGAACTTCCTTACCCTGGGTTGCCAATACATCCTGGATAAACTTTCCTTCCCAATCCCCTTGATTTATTTCCCTTAATGCAGAATGGGTAACGATTGGCAAATTTATTTTCCTTGAAATTTCCTGGGCTGTTTGAATTGCCCGTATGAGATCACTGCTGTATAAAGCGGAAAATTGATTACCCTCCAATTTTTCGGCGACAAATTGTGCCTGTTGTATGCCGGTAGAATTCAGTGGGATATCCTGCTGGCCCTGATATTTTTGTTCCAGGTTCCAATCAGTTTCTCCATGCCTGATGAGATGAATTGTTGTTGCATAAACCATAATTAAGTCCTACCTTTTTGTTTCCGATCCAATAAACTAATTGTATTCGAAAAAAGTGGAACATCTCAAAAAATTGGCCAGGTTTTCAGGTGTGCTTTCGCATGCCTGAAAACATAGACCCCAATTATTGAAATGATAAAAATAGATCTGAAAAAAATAAAAAGCCCTCCTGGGAGAGCTTTTTATGATTTCCATTAGATTTTAATTACGGATTTGCCTGATCTTGCAGGAAACGAACATAATTAACCACATCCCACCGCATTTCCGGACTGGGTAGATTTTCTTTCAAATTTGGCATTTTACCCGGTACGCCTTCCGTAATGGTGACGAAAATGGCTCCATCACTCAACGCAGATCGATTTGCATCGACCAGACTGACAGGTGGAAAATCCCTGAGAAAGCCGCTGAATCCGCCATTGCCTTCGCCGGTGTCCCCATGGCATAAAGCGCAAGAAGTGTCATAGTAATCTTTGCCACGCTTCACTGAATCCTCATTTGCAAATACCGGGTTGGCAGGTACACCCAGTTCGGGGATGTAAGCAGCACCTTGAATAGGAATTGATCTGGCAGGTAATGGGAGCGGATCTTCCATGGGACGATAACTGGATTGGATTTCCATCAAGCTGACCCAATCAATTTTGATGACATCGTACGTAAAAAATAAACCAATGATCAGGGGAGTGACCAAAGCACCCAAAACTAGAATTAACTTTTTAATCATGGTTGTTTTACCTCCTCGACATCAACAATTTCCGCCCCTAAATCCTGTAATTCAAAACAGGTTTCTTCATCGGAATGGATTGGACAATTGAATAATATGCCGATATAACCATCGCTAATTTTTGGATGATAACCTTTTGGGCCGAACGATGGTGAAATCATCTCCACGAAAACACCCAAAAAGGTGCTGATCAGCAATCCTAACATGGTTAACTCAAAAGTGACCACAATGGATGTTGGAATGGGTGTGAGTGGCATGCCTCCAACCGATAATTTATATAGGTTGGGCACCAGAAAATTGAGCAATAAGGCAATAATGAAACCAAACAAGGCTCCGGCCAGAGCTATTTGAGGGACACGCGTCCAGGACATTGGTCTGCCTAATATTTTTTCGGAGAATGGCACACCTGAGATTACAGAAATATCTTTATCTGCAATCCCATGAAGATGAAGTGTCTCAATGGCGTCTGAGGCCTGCTCAATCTGGTCTTCTTTGAAGAGAATCATACGAACATTTGTTTCCATTTCTCCTCCTATTCCAATTCAGTAACCGAAGGGATTTCGGTTTTTCCGACTTTTCGCAACGTGTGGCTCATTTGACCCTCCTGAACTTCCCAGACCGGCACCAAGGGAATCAGTCTGGAAGCAACCAAATAGAGGAACATGAACAGGCATAAGGTTCCCAGCACAATGCTGATTTCCACAATCGTTGGGTTGTATATTCCCCAATCGAATGGACTTCTCTGATGACCTAACGTCAGCGGGATGATGGTGTATCGTTCAGCAAACATACCTACATTTACCAATAAGGTGATGATAAACATCAGCCAGGGGGTGCGGCGGACTTTTTTACTCCACAGGAATCCCCAGGGGATGACCACGTTGCAGATGAGCATTGTGTACCAAACCCAGGCTGATGGACCGGTGGCATGTAATGTAAGAATTTGTTTTAGTGCAGCATCTCCACCATACCAGGCTAGGATATATTCATTGAAGAAAAAGTAAGCCCAGGACATGGAAAATACCAAAATTAGTTTACCTAGTCCATCAAAATGTTCCTTACGTATGAAGTAATCCATGTTTTTCATGGTTGATCGAAGAATGTAAAGGATTGTCACGACGGCTGATACCCCGGAGAGAATGGCACCGATAATGAAATATGGCCCAAAAATGGTGGATTGCCATCCGGATACGATGCTGACAGCAAAGTCCCATGAAACGATGGTGTGAACCGAGAACATCACCGGAATGATAGCGAAAGCAAAGATTGTGATGGCCTTACGTAGCCGGAACCATTCCGCTTCTGTTCCGCGCCAACCAAGTGAAAGAAGTTTATAGACAGCATGTCGCCAGCCCGTTGAACGATCGCGTGCCATGGCCAAATCAGGAATCAATGGTAAGAACAGGTAAGCAGTACTACTCAGCAAATAAGTAGTGATTGCGAGAAAGTCCCACACCAGAGCTGAGCGGAAATTTGGCCATAACCAGCGTGCGTTTGGATAGGGTATCATCCAATAAAAAACCCACACACGTCCTAAATGAATTAATGGATAAAGGGCACCGGCTGCCAGGCCAAAAGTGGTCATTAATTCAGCAGCTCTGGTAAATGGACGGCGAAATTCAACTTTAAAGACCCGCAGAATGGCGGAAACAAAAGTTCCTGCGTGTGAGATACCTATCCAGAAAACGAAGGTGACAATGAAAATACCCCAGTAAACAGGACGCCGAATACCAGCAACTCCCATTCCGGTGGCGATCATATATCCCCAGGCGCCGAATAATAAGACAGCAATTGCTAACCCCAACCCAATCACCCAAGCCCACCATTTACGGGTAGTGGTGGTCATGGCTTCCATGACCATCTGATTCATTTCATCTCTTGGCATGGGGTCAAGCATCAGGTGTTCTCTGCGCAATTCTTCAGCTTCAGATTCCTGATGGGGGCTCGCTTTTGAACCAATGAACGGTTTTACATCAGCTGCCATATGATTTACCTCCCTTCAAATATGTTACCTTAGGCTCTGTTCCTAGATCTTCTAATTCTTTATAAGCACGATCATTACGTACCATTTTAGAAACTCTGCTTTCTGGATCACTGAGGTTACCAAAAGTGATCGCATCGGTGGGGCAGGCCTGCACACAGGCTGGGGTTACGTCCCCGTCTTCAACCTGTCTGCCTTCTGCGGTGGCTTGCTGTCTGCCTTTGACTATTCGCTGCACGCAGAAGGTACATTTTTCCATTACGCCACGCCTGCGAACGGTTACATCCGGATTAAGGTATGAATTCATGGGTGCAGGAATTTCGTAATCAAACCAATTGAAGGTACGCACTTGATATGGACAGTTATTTGCACAATAGCGGGTTCCGATACAACGGTTGTAAACCTGCAAGTTTATTTTTTCTGCTTCAGAATGCAGGGTTGCAAAAACCGGGCAAACAGATTCACAGGGTGCACTGCCACATTGTTGGCAAAGCATTGGTTGATAGGTGGGGGATACTTCTGGATACTCACCTTCCCAGTAACGTCGAATTCGCATCCATTGCATGCCGCGGCCGTAGGCCATTTCATCCTCACCAACGAATGGTATATTGTTTTCCATCGAACAAGCTGTGACACATGCCTGGCAACCACTACAAATATCCAGATCGATTACCATGCCCCATTTTTCATCATGAGCTTGTTTCTCGAGTAATTCAGTCATCATGGTTCTCCTTTTTGTCTCCAACTTTAATGTTCTTCATAGACACCAACTTTGCTTTCCTGGCGGGCTAATGGGCGTCGTTTCCCGGTAGATGTGATTGTGACTGTCGTATCTGATAATGCCAGGTCGCCAGCTTGATTTACCTCTGATGACCAAACGGTTGCAGGATTACAACCTCTTCCTTCAGCATATCTACCTAAGGCTGTGTGTCCCTGGCCGAACGGGATAGCGACGGTATCAGGGCGAATGGCTGGATAGCGATACACGATGGCCTCGATGGAGAAATCTCCCTTTGTCGATTTCACTTCGACAATATCATCATCATGGATACCCAGCGAGTCAGCAGTTTTGGGATGTATTTCGATCCATGAATTCCAGGTGACAGTTGTCATGGGATCGGGTGTTTCCTGTAACCAGGGCCGATTGGCACCGCTACCGTCACCCATTTGGGTCGCAAAGGTGACGAGATGGAATGTTTCACCTTCAATTACAGTTGTTGGCGGTAAGAATGATAAGTTAATATCCACATTGGTTTCTATTTCAGTATCAGCCACATCCGGGGCGGCTTTCCACCATCCACCAAATTGCAACCATTTATTCCAGAAGGAAGGCAGTTCCTGTGCTGAATATGGACCTGCTTTCCCAATCAGTGGAGTAATGGATTTTTGAAGAAAATCAACTTCGTCGGTGTACTGGATACTGGCTGATAAATTTCCACCGGTGGCAAGGATGGCGGCCAGTAATACATCTGCGCTTGCCTTCGTGTCATGAATGGGGACAATTACTGGTTGAATAGCAGAATATGTTTCACGATCGCTGCCGAAAAGTAATCTTTGATATCCAAAAGATTCCAAAGCAGCATGATCCGGGAAAATATAATCACTTTCTAGTGCTGTTTCATCCTCAAAAGTACTGAATGAGATAACCGTTTTTACTTTTTTCAATGCGGATTGAAAACCAGAAGAGGGCGGCAATTCAAAAACAGGGTTTGTTCCATGGATGAATAGTGTATCCACACCACCAGAATTCATTTTGTTAATTAACGATTTTACAGCAGCATAATCTGAGGGTTGATTTTCCCCGGAAGAAGGAAAGACACCGCCAGATTGAACCGTGTTCTCTACCAGAATGTTCAAAGCCAGGATCGCTTTGACAGCATCCAGCCCATTTTGGGAAGTCAGGGCTGAACCACCTGGCAAAGCAATTGCCTTGTGATCTGCTCCGAATAATTCACCCAGTTGAATCAATTTTTCCATGCTGATACCGGAAATAGTAGAGACATCATTCAAATTTACATTCGCGTACATGGCAGGAGCAGGTTTCCCAGCTTGTGCTGCGGCGATTTTTCCAATGGCTAATGCGACATGACCTTCACTACCGGGTTTGATAGGTACCCATTCATCCGCGTTGGCACTGGTTAAGGATTGTCGGGCTTCAAAGGACACGATATAGCCTCTTTTTCCAAGTGGCTGTTTTCTCATTTGCCCAAAACTGCGGCTGTATGCCAGGGGTGAAAGCCAGGTTTCCAAAAAATTAGCCCCGAAGGAGAACACAACGTCCGCATTACCCAGATCAAATAATGGCATCTGGTTGAAACCATACAATTCCTGGGCAGCTTTTAATAACGTCGTACGGCCTTCAAGCGATCCTAAAGTGCCATAGCGAACTGGTGCCGGGAATCCGCCTTTTTCGGCGATCTCTTTGACCAGATCAAATAAATGGTCGGATTGTAAACCCAACAGAAATGCAGTTTTTTTGGGATTTTTCAGACCGCCAGCCACTGTATTGATGGCATCCTGCCATTCCATCGGCGCAGAATCACGGGTTCCTCTGTTTCTTTTTTGTGGTCCAGTAACGCGGTCCGGGTTATAGACTCCCTGAACAGTGGTTAACCCCCGTGAGCACACCTTTCCTTTGTTCACGGGATGATCGGGATTTCCTTCAACTTTAATGGCGCGACCTTCCTGAGTGCGGACGATCAATCCGCAACCAGCCGGGCATTCTTTACAGGTGGTTGCATAATACGTACTGACGCCGGTCTGGTTATATTCAGGCATATGAGCGTACGCTTGCCTGGTTACGTACCGTGAGCTGGGACCACAGCCGGTTAGCACGGTTGCTGCAGTAACACCCAGTCCGGAAATTTTTAGAAAATCGCGCCGTGAGATTTTTTCAGTCATAGATCCTCCTTGATTAGTAGTGACAAGTGGCGCAATCCGAAAGCACAACAAAATCTTCCGGAGTGGACATTTTCTGATGACAACTGAGACACCAACCCATATTCTGTCCGCGTTGTGGCTCAGCGACCGTCATTTGCGTTAAATCACCGTGACAGGTTTCACAGGTTAACGCTGCATTAATATGTGACTGATGTGTGAAGAACACAAAATCAGGTTGTATTGCCACAGGAACCCAGGGGATTTGTTTTCCTTCAGATCCATAACTGGCAACCAATTTCAGATTGTCATTTCTTGGTTCAATTTGCTGGTGACAACCCCAACACTTATCCGTTGTTGGTAATCCAGCAGTGGGTCCGGTTGCAGCACCGGTGTGGCAATAAGCGCATTGGGCCCCAATTCCAATATGAAAATTATGTGGGAAGGGAATCGGTTGTTCTGGTGGAATTTGGGTGTAATAAATTCCACCTACTGCTCCCCCCAAAAGAATCAGCAGCACCAAAGCCCCCACTATTCGAAAGCTTGAGCGCTGCCACAAGGGTATTGAAGATTTCATAAAAGACTCCTTTTATCAAATATGCTACGCTTGCCGGCTGCGCAATAACCAAACCAGCAATAGAATAATCCCAATGAAAAAAGCACCTAAAAGGATGGCAAAACCCAGACTGGTGGCCATTGCCCCAAAAGCAGTGACAATGCCAGAGAACCAGTTTTGAGCCGGACCACCAAGGTTTGAGACTGGTTCAATTTCCATCCCACCGTTATCAGTGATCTCAAAACCGGTTGGCAACGATGATTGGACATAATAAACAACATCCCGACCATCTTCGGCTGTCCATCCTAATTCATATCCTAATGGCATTTCCGGTGCCCGCGCTGTTCCGAAACGCGTTCGATGCAGAAAACGCCACGGATCCTGAACAGCCAATGTACCTAAAGATACTTCAGTGCCTTCATAGCGGAAAGTAGCTAATTTTCCATCATCTCCATGACAACTGGCGCAAGCTTGTTGATATTTTTCTTTGCCATTGGCTAAATCTCCCCCACTGACTTTTCTGGTTATGATGTCAATATATTCATTGTCATCAATTAAGCCGGTTTGGAGGAAGGCAATAACACTTGCGATATCATCCTCGCTCAACATGGAAGTAAAGTTGTGCTGGGCATCGGAGGATCCATCCAGTGCTTTTACCAGGGTGGATTTATCCTTGCTGGATGCCTCCAGAAGCCCTGGAAAACCAGTACTGTACGAACCGGTTCGGAAGGCACCATCAATTCCCTGATAATCCCAGCCATGGCAGACTACACACCGCCAGGTATCGATACCTGAAATGGTATTATATGATTGTCGTGACCAGATAGGGTGGTCTCCAACCGGGATAGCAGCACCTGAAACCACACTCGTCCAATCGTCATAAATTTGTGCGCCTCTTGATACGGGACCAATATCCTGAGGGTTATCTCTGGCTGAAACATTTGCATTCCAAATACTGCCAATAATAACCATCAGAATCAAGATCACGATGAAACTAAAAATTGGTTTTAATTTGTTCATCCGTTCGCTCCTCTAATAGATTGGGTGTCAGAATAATATTTCTAAATGCATTTTTTACAATTATTAAGGATAACTTTTCAGAGAAAAATAATAACATTAAATTACGTTAAGAATTATATACCAAACATGATGATATTTATCGTTTTTAATTAACTTAAAATCCAGATTTTTATCTATGATAATTTTCCAGACAGTCCTTTTGTTATAATGAAAGACGATCGATTATCGTTTGCTACCAATCATCAATATTGTACATGAATTGAGATCAAAAATGGATAACCAACCCCGGCGAATTTCTGTAAAAATTGAAAAACCTATTTTCGGAGGAGAATTTTTGGCCCGGCTACCGGAGCAGAAGCCGGTGTTTGTCCCATTCGTTTTGCCGGGTGAGACCGCTGAGATTCAAATTACGCAGGAGAAAAAAGGATACGCCCGCGGGTTATTAACAAACCTGATGGAACGCAGTGCGAAAAGAGTCGAACCACCGTGTAAATATTTCACCATATGTGGGGGTTGCCAATATCAACACATGCAATATTCTGATCAATTGCTGTGCAAACAACAGGTAGTTTTGGAGCAATTCTTACGTGTGCCAGGCTTTATTGAAGACAAATTACAGAATATTGTCCCTTCTAATGATGAATTGCATTATCGCAATAATATTCAGTTTTCAGTTGATAAAAATGGAAAATTGGGTTTTCAGGCTTTTGGTTCAAACCACATCATTCCGGTGGATGAATGTTGGCTACCCAATGAACAAATTTTACAATCCTGGAAAATGTTGGATCTGGAGCAGTTCCCTGGTTTGAAGCGAATCCATATCCGAGCAGGTCTGCAGGATGAAACCATGGTTTTGTTAGAAAGTGATAATTTTCAGGATCTGCCATCACTGGAATTGGATGTGCCTGTTTCTGTCGTACATTTGAGTGATGTCGGAAAAATCGTCATGGCGGGGGATGATCATTTGATTTATCAAGTCAAAGACCAGTTTTTTCATGTTTCGGCTGAATCTTTTTTTCAGGTGAATACATCTGTGGCTGAAAAAATGGTTGATCTGGTTTGCAAATATTTGCCAAATAATGGAAAAACTCTTTTGGAATTGTATTGCGGTGTGGGGTTATTCACCCGGTTTTTGGCAGCAAGTTTTGAATCCATCCATGCTGTCGAAGAATCTCCATCCGCTTGTGATGATTTTGCTATTAATCTCGATGCCTTTGATCATATTAATTTATACGTTGGTGCTGTAAAAGAAATTGTTCCTCAATTGGAAATCCACCCAGATACAATACTTTTGGATCCGCCCAGAGCCGGAGTCGACCCCATAACGCTTGAAGCTATTTTGGCTCTGCAACCAGAGAGAATTGTTTATGTTTCTTGTGATGTATCCACATTATCTCGCGATCTGAAAAAATTGATTGCAGGAGGATATGAATTGGTGGAAATCACTCCCTTTGATATGTTCCCGCAGACATATCATGTGGAGTGTGTTGTGTTGATGGGGAAGGAAATATTATAGAAATCCTCAGATTTAATCAGTTTAATAATCATTTAAAATTCATAAAAGATCGATAGATTCAAGAAGAAAATAAAAAATGAATTTCAGAGTGTTAGTGATTATTAGCGATCGTACGCTCGTCAAAAGAGACGCTAACCGCCCCTTATAGATATGTTTCAAAACAAATTTAAAAAATATATTCTAATATAACAATTATTACTTTCAATATAACAATACATATGTTATATTTATAGTGATATATGTTATATTAGGAGCCATGAAATTGAATTTAGCAATTGAATCATATTTAAAAGAAAATATTGACAGTCACATAAGGATAGAAAAATGGAGTGATGTAAGTAAAATCCCTTTGTTCTTAAGAAATATTTACCAGATCTACACCATGAAAATTCTAGGTATTCAATGTATTCTGCTTGAGATTATTGGTGAAGCACCTGGAATTGAAAACATTCAAAAACATTTGAATAGAATTGAGAAAATTACAAATCAACAAATCGTATTTTATTATAAAGTGATTTCCAGATATAGAAGAAAAAGTTTAATTAAAAATAAGATTTCATTTATTGTGGCTGATGGGCAGATGTTTCTACCCTTTTTGGGGCTAAATTTAAAAAAGACAACTGATTATTTTGAAAAAGAAAGAAAGATATTTACTCCATCTGCACAAGCAGCATTCCTATATTTTTTATATAACAAAATGAATTTGGTAAATACAACGGAAATTTCGAAAATATTAGGTTGGAACCAAATGACAGCTTCTAGAGCACTAAATGAGTTATATAAGGCCAGACTTCTTAACTTTGAAATTGGAGGCAAAACTGGTAGAAGCAAGGTGTATAGGAGAATAACTGACCCAGATTATTTTAAAAAGGGGAATGAATTACTTCGGTCTCCGATAAAGAAAACTTTTTTTGTAAAAATGCAACCAAAAAATTCTTTCGTTGCTGGATTAGAAGCTCTGGCAGAATTATCCATGATAAATTCGCCCGAATTCAAGGTTAGAGCTATTTACCATAAATATTTTGATAGTCGAGATTTGGAAATTATTAGAAACGATGATATCGTAAAAGATAAAAAAATTGTTGAGCTCCAGGTTTGGGAATATAATCCTCAACTATTTACCAAAATAGATATTGTCGACAAAGCTTCTCTGTATGCATCTTTGAAAGAAGAAAATGATGAAAGAATAGAACAAGCACTTGATGAGGTATTACAAGGTGAAGAATGGTATACGGATTAGAAAAATTTAGAGATTATTTTGGTGATTATACAAATCAGTACGTATTTATTGGAGGTACAGCCTGTGAAATAATACTGGGTGAATTAGGGGTATCCTTCCGAGCTACAAAGGATTTGGACGTTGTATTAATTATTGAGGTTCTTGAAGCTTCTTTTGTGCATAAGTTTTGGAAATTTATTGAAGATGGAGGGTATAAGCACCGAGAAAAAAGCACAGGATTACACCAATTCTATCGGTTCAGTAGTCCAACAAAATCAGGTTTTCCAGTTATGGTTGAACTATTTAGTCGGAAACCTTATAATTTTGATTTGAAATTTGGATCTGGGCTGACACCAATTTACATAGAGGAAGGTATGGTTAGCCTTTCTGCCATCCTTTTGAATGATTATTATTATGAAGCTCTCTTGAAATCCAAAAGAAAAGTAGATGGTTATTCAGTTATTGAAATTGAAACAATGATTTTATTTAAAATTAAGGCATGGCTTGACTTGAAAGAAAAATTAGATAGGGGTGAGCATGTAGATTCAAAAAACATCAGGAAACATAAGAATGATGTGTTTAGACTTCTTGCGAATGTCCTTCCTTCTAGTAAGGTGGAAATCAATGATGAGGCGAAAGTTGATATCAGGCAATTTATTAAAAGGATTGAAGAAGATAAACCTGATATGAAGAATCTTGGATTAGGAAATATTACCTTGAATGAAATGATAAGATTACTTGAAAATATTTTTGTCATCGTGGATTAGGTTATCATAACAAATGGGTGCTTTCCTGGTGACTTTGAAAACAATAAATGCTTTTGAAAAGTTTCTAGCTATCGATAGCACGGTAGAGATGGTCCTTTCTTACGAACCTTACAGAATGCTGGATTATGTCTACTTCTGATATTGTTTCTGTTATTCGAAAAATGATCGGAAAAAAAGTTTGTAATGATCAATCGCTTTTAAACTAAGTTTCTCACATTTCTAAATAAGGGGACATTTCACGCTCAAATCACCTGAACCCAGGTCACGAATTTGAGAAACTCGGGTCTATAAACATTGTTAATGAAACTGTAGTTAATGACGTGATGAGTTATGATGGAATACATGGATCGGAAATGATGAGCATTGGATAGGACGCGCAAGTTTGAGTTGGTAAAGGTGGCACTTCCGATGTAGGCGCTACCATTCCGCTCCTTGGATTTTTATTAGGCCGGAAAGAAGGTTATACCTTGAAATTTCAATATTATATTTTAATCTTAGTTTTGGTTGTGCTTTTTATAATCTTTGGTTTGAAAGAAGTAAATAAAGGTAAAAGCACACCTGAATTAGATTTGAATGTTGTAAAAGAATACAATGAAGAAGATGTCGAAGTAATCTATTTAGCAGGGGGATGTTTTTGGGGCGTGGAAGAGTTCTTTTATCGGATCGATGGGGTGGTAGATACGATCTCCGGATATGCCAATGGTGATACAGAAAACCCGACGTATGAAGACGTAATTTATAGAAATACCAATCATGCCGAGACCGTTGAGGTCAAATATGATCCCAAAGTGACCGACCTGACCAGTATTTTAATGTACTACTTCAAAATAGTTGACCCAACTGTATTGAATAGACAAGGCCCTGATATTGGGACACAATACAGAACTGGTATTTATTACACAAATGATTCCCAATTAGGAGTCATCGAAAACATAATAAAGGAAGAACAAAAAAAATATAATGAAGGCATAGTCGTTGAAGTCAAACCAATAGAAAATTTTTACATTGCTGAGGACTATCATCAGGATTATCTTAAAAAGAACCCGAATGGATATTGTCATATAAATTTGGATTTGGCAGATGAAAAACTAGAAAGAGAGGACCTGGATATGAACGAAAAAAAATATAATAAGCCAACGGATGAAGAGATCAAAAAAATGTTGGATAAAGAACAATATGACATCACACAAAACGCTTTCACCGAGAGGGCTTTCAGTCACGAATATTATGATTTAGAAGATAAAGGGATCTATGTAGATGTTGTAACCGGTGAACCTTTATTTTCGTCTCAGGACAAATATGATGCTGGCTGTGGATGGCCAAGTTTTACAAAGCCGATCGATATGAGTTCCATTATCGAAAAAGAAGACAATTCATTTGGAATGAGAAGAGTTGAGGTAAAGAGCCAGATAGGAGATTCCCATTTAGGACACATATTCCCAGATGGACCAAAGGAAGCGGGTGGTATGAGATATTGTATCAATGGTGGCTCTTTAAGGTTTATAGCATATGAGGATATGGAAGCAGAAGGTTACGGATATTTATTGAACTTATTTGATTGAATTTGATTCGAGAATCAATCTTTAAAAGAGAATAACAATCTCTGATTTTCAACCTGCTTGTTCCGCTTATCATGTTGCAGAAACCGTTGAGAATGGATGGTACCAGAACCATCCATTCTGATTTTTTGACACTGGTTGAACGCCAGTATTGATATGAAGGGTGTATTTCCAACTTTGATGGTAGAGCGTCTTTCTCAAGGATAAATTAAATTCAAGTGTAGAGACTCCAAAGATCAGTCAAAAAATTCTGAAAATTCAATCAATTTTTCCCGACAATCGACCCATAACTGTACCAAAACATTGGTAATCAGCTTGTTCAAATGATACAATTGCGTATCTTTCTTCAGAGATTGAAAATGAATATTCTTCTTCTTTTTACTTTTTTGCAAAGAATAAAGAAAAAATGTTCGCAGAAATTGTTGATGAGGGAGGAAATCAGTATGCGGTTTTCAACCGTATGAAATTTTTGAAAGGTATTTATCATGGATAAAAAGAAATTACCAATATTGAGCACAGTTTTATATGTTATTGCAGGTTTACTTGTCGCTTATTCTGTCTGGGCTGGTGTGTATTCAGGAAAATATATTTCCACAATGATTGAACAGGGACAATTAGTTTTCAGCGGGAATGAATTTGAAATTGTCAGTTTTTATATGGGTAATATGGCTCAGTATCTGTTATTTGCCATTACGCTGTTCGTTTTAGGAAGAATCTTATTGTATTTTTCTTTTATTGAAGAAGAGGATGATTTGGATGAGTCAATCGAGACCTCTTTAGAAATTGATGAAGTATAGATAGAGAACTTAAAAATTAAAATTAGTATTGCTGTCTAAATCACTACGATAAAAATAAGAACTGGTGGATAATGAAACAGGTTTTTCTGGAATATTTACCAGATGATAGGTTTTGGTAATCGCGAAGAACCAAATTATCTTTTTTCTTATTCAAAAACTGACACCTCTGGAACAAAAATGTGTATAGCCTCGTCCTAAATGGAAGGGGTGTTTTTCCTTTCAAATACCTCTATAATTGATTTAGTTTAAGGAGGTTCGAAATGCGAAGAATTCTAATAACAGGTTTGGTAGCACTTATCATGGTTGTGAGCTTACCAGGATGTAATTTATCCTTTCAAAATTTAAATCCAACACCATTTTTCCCTACTCCCAACTATACAATGACTGCCTTATTTACCGTGGATGAAAGTTTATTGACGAAAACACCCCCGGATTTTGCCGTCAATACAGCCGAGCCGGAATTACCGACGGTAGGAATTCCTGATTCTGCCACAGCAGTTCCGACTCAGGTTGTACCCAGCAATACCTCGTCACCAACCGTAGTTCCACCCAGCCAGACGCCGCTGGCGCCATCGGCAACCCATACAGCCATCACCGTGCGGGGGGGAACCTGGGTGACTGGAAAATTCATGAAGTCACCACCAGTATTTGATTCAGTCTGGGATGAATGGGAGGCAACTAAATACCCTGCAAAATACGTTGTGTATGGTGCAAATCAATGGGAAAATTCGGATGATCTGGAAGGCTCATTTGCGGTAGGTTGGGATGCAACTTACTTATATCTCGCAGTAAAAGTTCTGGACGATAAATATGTGCAAAATGCCACCGGCCAGGATATCTACAAAGGTGATAGCATTGAACTGCTACTCGACACCAATTTGTATGGCGATTTAAATTCGACCAGTTTGAGTTCAGATGATTTTCAGATCGGGATATCACCAGGTAAAGGTGGTATTGATGGCGAAAAAGAAGTATATCTCTGGTTCCCGTCCGGGAAAGCTGGCGGTGTTGCAGATACGATAGTTGCCTCTTCAAGAAGTGATGGAGTAACCCGGGTGGAGATAGCCATTCCATGGAAAGTTTTCAACATCGTCCCTGCCAGTGGCCAACAGTATGGATTTGGGTTATCCGTATCAGATAATGATAATCCGAGCGAGAATGTTCAGCAAAGTATGGTCTCCAATTTGCCCTATCGAAAATTGACTGATCCAACAACCTGGACAGTCCTGACATTGTCGAAATAAGGAAATCATTTTGTTTGCCTGAACGTCGCGCAGCTTAGAATAAAATTGAGGCCAGCTCCGCTCGATAAGATCGGGTCAGCACATCATCCTCGCCTAATAATTCAAATAAGGCGAGGATTACTTTTTGCACGAATCCGGAACGATATTTTTTATCTTGTTTGAGAATTTCCAATAATCCATCCAACGCTGCCGGAATATTATTCCGGGACGCCAGACGAATACTATTGGTAAAAGCAAAATCTAGATCATTTTCCTGAGGTAAATGTTTTTGTTTCAGATATCCGAGGGCTTCTGCATAAGGCAATAATTTCTCGGCTGCAGCATATTGCTTGCTGGCTGGAAATTTTCGTAATATCAAAAGTGGTTCAAAAGGCTCACCCAATCCTAATTGGGCCTTTGCCAGACCCAGTAAAATTTCCGGTCGATCAGGATAGAGTTCAATCAACTCCAGGAAGTTCTCTTCTGCTTTCGCCCATTCATGGTTTGCCAGCAAACTTAAACCTTTTTCCAATGCTAAACTATCTTTACTGGGAGGCGTTATGTTGGCTACAAAAGATCTCACGCGTTCCTCAGGTTGATTTCCTACAAATTCACCAACTACCTGTGCGCCGCTAAACGCTTTTACTGTTGGAACGGTTCGAACGCCAAATTGAAGTGCAAGATTTGGATTTGAATCCACATCTACTTTTGCCAGACGGAAACTGCCCATGGCTTCATAGGCTAATGCCTCCAAGAATGGACTGAGTGTTTTGCAGGGACGACACCAGGTTGCCCAAAAATCCACAACCACCGGGGTGTTTTGGGAAAAGGCCAGTACTTCGTATTCAAAATCAGTTTCATTTACATCAATAATAAATTCAGAAGGCATCTGTTTTTGCTCCAGACCTGAAAAGACTAATCGTTCCTAATTTAATTGTATCAAATCTTTGTTGCAGGAGAAGATTATTCCTCCCCTTCAGTGGCAGTACTTCCAGGTTGATTGATTGAAATGACATCTCCATGGACATTGACCACGATCTTGAAACCCATCAAACCCATGTAAGATCGGGTTTCGTAGGGGATACCTGTTTCAAGTAATTTGTCAAACTGATCGCCCATATTCTTTAATTGATTGGCAATCATTGCATAGGAAAAAATATCATCCTGTCCAAGCATTTTGGCTGCTTGTTGACTGAGAAGATCTTCTTTCCCTTCAATCATTTCGCGCATTTGTTCCAAAACCTGGCGATCGATCGTTTCTGATAAAATGTGGCGTTTAAATCCGTGATCATTAACAACGTAACAGGCATCCTGTCCAATATAGACATTCTCAACCTGGTTATCATCTTCATCAAAGACTAATCCGGCAAATAAAGCATTTGTTGACATTAATTCATCCTCAGATAAAGAATAACATAATAATATTAACATTCTAAAAGAATCTGATGAAATGACAGGATCTGAAAATATCAGAAGATTTCCACCCTTGTTCCGGTCTTTTCCATGTAGGTTTCTTCTCCAAATGGGACAGCAGGTGACGACCAGCGATATATCCATTGAGCATCAGCAGGTGTTAAATTGATGCAACCATGGCTTCTTGGCTTCCCATAATCATTATGCCAATACGTCCCATGAAAAGAAACCCCGTTTTCGGTGAGGTAAGTGACCCAGGGAATCCCAGGCAAATCATAACTATTGGGGGCAGCAGGATCACCGGCTGCCATATGGCGGGAAGGACGTTTTCGATTGGTTATGTATGTGCCTGGCTTGGTACGGTAATCCCCATCAATAAAGCGGGCTCCTGTGGCTGTCCTGGCAAAGAAAACTGGATTTCCTTTTTCGTAGGCGATAACCGCCTGATCCTGCAGACGAATTTCAATTAATTTCTGGTCTAAGGGTATATTGGGGGAGATTGGAGTAATTTCCTCCGACTCGTAAAGATGCATATGGGCAGCTTCCACATAATAATGAATTTTCCACTTATCATCCGCGATCTTATACCAAAGCTTCTGGTTGTTATCCCGAACAGCGCATTTTACCCAAAATACTGATCCATAATACAAACGATAGGTGATCAAATGGATTGATTTTGGGTGCCAGACCGCGTTGGTAAAAGGTACGGTAACCTCGGCTAATTTTCCACTGCCTGGGATATCATCGATCTCTGGATTGGTCTGGATGCGTACAGGTTGAATGTTACCGGAGTGGACAAAACCTTCATTACCCATCTCATACCAAATGCGATTGTAAATAGGATCTTCATCACCGACAGTAACTGAATGGATTGGATGAACATGGTCTTGCCAGAGTGTTCCAACTAATGTGGATGTTTTTGAAGGGGATTGATAAGCATCCACGGTTGATGAAATCACCCTGCCATGTGAAGGCGTTTGGTGGCTGATGATATTGCTTGGTGTGAGAAAATCATGATTTAACTGTGGAATGACCATCAATCCCAGAAGAGCGTGAGATGACCTTCGCAGGAATTCACGTCTGTTGATTTTTGGGTTGCCAGTTATAGATTTCACCATTAGCTCTTTGTTAGTCGTGTACATTGACCAATGTGCCTACTGAAGCAAAATCATATAACCAGCCAGCTTCTGAAGTCCGCATGTTCACACATCCATGACTCATGGGGGTGCCGAAATTATCATGCCAATAAGTACCATGAATACCATACCCTTTATAAAAATACATGGTGTAAGGAACATCAGGCAGGTTGTAGCCAGGACCACGCATATCTGCATAGCGATATTTCACCCAGATATGATATTCTCCAAGTACTGTTGGTGTTCGCCAGGTACCCGTTGAAACCAGGAATGAATTGACCACATTCTCGCCAATATAAGCGTATAACATCTGATCACTCAAATCGAGATCGATCCAGCGCGTATTTTCATCAACCTCTGATGGTATGACAGCCCCATAGTTGGTTGGCATGGTAGGCCTGGGCGTGTAGGTTGGAGTGAATGTGGGGGTTGCTGTAGGTGTAGGCGTAGATGTAGACGTGCTCGTGGGTGTCGCAGTAGCCGTCGCTGTGGCAGTGGCAGTGGCTGTGGCGGTTGCTGTAGCCGTCGCTGTAGGCGTGATTGTCATTTTTTGAATGGCGCCCACCGGTCTTTGTGAGATGGGTTGCCGGGCAAATACTGTTTTTATGGTTGGAAACGCCAGCCAGGTGCCAAAAAAGATCAATGTTAAAAACACTAATAAGCCGGTCACTTTTAACCACATTGTATTTTTTGTCAGTGATGTAGGGGATTGAGCTTGAGATGGAATGACCTTTCCAGGTTCCTTGGGCGCTTTTATCACGGAACTTTGTTGTTCCTGTTGCAGATTTCTTAGTCGCTTGATTGCCCAATCCATTCCTTGTCGTGCACGTTGCGATCCCGGGTTGATTTCCAGAGCTTTAATCAGGTAACGGACACTATCTTCAGGTTGTGAACAGGCTGCCATAATCAACCAACCCTCTTCCTGGTTGGGGGCAATATTTATTAATTGCCTTGCCCAATGAAGTGCTTCGGGTAAATTTCTGGTGCGTAATTGCTCACGGGCTTTTTGAAGTGCCTGTGAGGCTAATAAGGATGAATTTTCCATCATGGCAGCTCAGATAAATAATCGTCCGGGACGTTCTCTTTCCCGATGAAACATTCGATACCCGCTACGATCCCATCCGCAACCAATTCTGGTTGATAACGGATGATCGCCTCATCCAAATTCATAAAACCTGTTTCAATAATTGCTGCTGTCGTTTCATTACTAATTTCACTAAAAGTGTGATAACTTGTCATATCAGGTGTGATGGTGTTGACATGAAATTTCAAGCCAGTAATTTCTTTATACCGATGAATTAAACATTTTTCTAATCTTTCAGATCGATCCTGATATTGACTTTCAGAAGGGGCGGCAACCTTAAAGCCAGTGGCCTCATCGTTGATATAATCACAGGAATCGTTGTGGATCGAGACCAACGCCAGCCCGGCGTATTGATCTAATCGGGGATCAAATTCCTCCAATAAATCGACGGTATAACCAAGAACCTTTAATTTTTGAACAACCAGGGTCGCTATTTTTAAATTTGCTTCCATCTCTGTGAAACCATCTGAACACACTGAACCGGAGTCATTCCCATAATGTCCCGCTACAATTCCTATTCGGGTGGGGGGTAGCGAAGTTGGGGTGGGATAAGCAATATTCGATTGAACCTGCCAGATATCATAGATATTGTCCATCTGGCTAGAAAATAAATTAGACGGTGTCCACATTGTAAAAATGGTGGCTGCCAATATGGCAATTCCAGTGAAACTCAAAATAGCATTTCCCATATGAAAATTATTTTTTTCTTTTGGCGAAGGTGTTGAGTTTACCCGATTATTTCTGAACATTTTTAGATAGTACCATTCTTATTTTTTGATTGCAAGTTAATAGAACAGAGTCAAATAAGGAGTTCTTTCCACAAAGGTGGAACACGTCTATAATAAATATACACGAAAAAAGTATAATGAAATTTAACAACTACTTATCAAATAAAAGGGGGTTGGTATCTTTTTTTGGCAAACATTCGTTGCCATAAAACAGAGCCCTGAAATATTGAAGCGAACCAATAAAAGGATCAAAATGAACATTACTGCCGATGAATTGAAAGAGGTTATGAGAAATTGGACAAGCGGTGTAGCTATCATCTCAAGTGAATATCAGGGAACTTTCCAGGGGATGACAGTTAATTCATTTACTTCTGTATCTGTTCACCCTCCTTTGGTGGTAGTAACACTTAATAACAACACCCGTACCTGCAACCTGGTAAAAACTTCTCAGGTTTTTGGGTTAACAATTTTATCGTCTTCCCAAAAAAATATCAGTGATCGTTTTGCAGGCAAAGTGGGTGAACACGAAAACCGTTTTGACGGATTGACAACTTTTCATCTTAGTAGTTTGTGTCCATTGATTTCAGGTGGTTTAGCATGGCTGGATTGTGTCATTATCAAAGAAATTAACCTCGGATTCTCAACGCTTTTTATCGCTGAGGTGATAGCTACGAAGATCGGTGAGGGAGATCCTTTGTTGTATCACAATCGTGATTATTATCGCTTAGGAGCGAGAGATGGTTGAGCCTTTAAGTAAAAATGATCAGAAAATCCTTTTAGCCGTGGCTCGTCAGGCGATCGTTCATGTAACCCAGGGGAGAACCAGCCATAATCTGGATTTAGCATCATTTCCGCGCGTTTTGACTGAAAGAGGAGCTTCATTTGTGACTTTACACCGCAAAGATAACGGGCAATTGCGCGGCTGTATTGGAGTGCTGGAAGCCTATCAGCCATTGGTGCAGGACGTTCAGGATCATGCTATCGCTGCTGCATTGGAGGACTATCGCTTTCCACCCGTCAAGTTCCAAGAAGTTCAAGATCTAAAAATTGAAATTTCCCGCTTAACTGCTGCCACCAGTGTCAAATACACCTCGCCCTTAGCTCTACCGGCATTATTGCGACCAGGTGTGGATGGCGTGATTCTGAGAGATGGCTTTCATAAGGCGACATTTTTACCACAAGTTTGGGAGCAGCTTCCAGACCCGGAAGATTTCCTGGGGCAACTTTGCCAAAAAATGGGTGCCAATCGTGATTGCTGGAAAAAGAAAATTCTGGAGGTTGCGATTTATCAGGTAGAAGAATTCCATGAATAAAAAAAGATCCCTTCATTATTGAAAGGGATCTAATTGTTCCAAGGAATTTTTCTAAAGGGCCTTCAGTTCCTGGGTCTCCAAATAACCCTGTCCGTATAAATGTCCCATGATTGCGAATGAATACGGGACAGTCAAAAAGACACCAACAACACAGGCGATTGATCCGAGAGAGGAAATGAAACTGGCAGCCAGGGTACCTACAAAAATGAGTAGATAGGTCACCAGATTGTTCTTGACTACCTTGAAAATGTCTGCGAAAGCCAGACCAGCACCAATGGAATCCTCAACAGCCACTCTTGCATACGCAGCGGGCAGCATTAATCCCATAACAATCCCGTATAAAAGCATTAAGAAACCGAAACAGATTCCAGCGATCGCTACAACAATACCCAGTGATTGTTCATTGCTATTGCCTGCAACCATAGACAGGATGAGGATTGGCAAATAAAAAATTATCATTGGAATCGAATAAACAAGAGCAACCACCCAGGCTTTAAACCCTCGACCTAGATCCTCACCAAATTCCATCGCTGGTAATGGATTGGGGTTATGCCTAATAACATTTAAGGTAACTTTTAGTGCCCATCCCAATAAAACGATTTGTCCAACAATGGGGATAAGTAATCCAACCAATCCAGGAATGATAATTTTCTTAAACCAATCTGGATCCTGAAAAACAAAGGTAAACGCATCTGCAAATTTCATATTCCCTACTCCTTTAAATAAATTTAATTTTGATCAATATATTGAACAATTCCTGGTTTCAGGTAATGAATTAATTGTTTTAAATTCAAAACGGTAATATATTTTGAATAAAATTATGTTTAAATCAGGACCTGCTCCATAATGATTATATAGGATGATATCAAAAATGAGTAAAATGATTTACATTCAGAACGAAAATTGTTGCCCGTTTTTGTTCAGGATCGTCAGGAGGCTCCAAATTCGTTCGAATTATCTCCAATGCCTGATCCACTTTTTCATCTTCGACACCAATAAAAATGGTGGAATTTCCTCGCCTTAAAAAGCCACCCGTAGACGCAATATGGGTTACTCGGAATTCTGATGAGGTGAGCGCAGTGGAAACAGGGTTTGTATCTCTATCCCGGACAATTGCAATGATCATTTTCATGGTTATATCTCCTCAAAGTGTTCGACATCTAATGCAAAAATATTTGCTCCACCAATTGAGATGGGTGTTGGAGCAGGCAGCGGTAGTGGAGCACTTTCGAGAGGAACAGCAATATATTCCACACGTTGACGACAAGTTTTCCTCAGCGTTTGTAAAATAGCTTCTTCTTTCTCGGCTGAAAAACCCAGAAAAAGGGTTGCGTTTCTTCTACCTAAAAATCCACCGGTACTGGCCAGGCGCGTAATATGAATATGTAGTTTTTCCAGTGCACTTTCGGCATGGTCAACATCCTGTGATTGAATAACAGCCATCAGTAAAGTATCTCTTTTTTTTGTTTGAGTATCCATTTTGATCCTTTCTAATCTACGAGGGGATCTTAATTTTTTGATAATTCCGGGTTTTTAATTCAATTTTATTGCCAGTAGAGGTAATGATTATATGTCCTTTTTGTGAGCAAATGATACTGAGCCCACGATAAAAAATTCTTATTTCATTTTTAAAGACACTGGAACCCATGAATTCAATTTCACCATCTGTCCATTGATGAATTCCTAACAACCTGAGGAAGACTCTCAAGGGTATCATCCCATTTATTATATTATATTCACCACTACAAGTTCCACTATTTGCATCATAGAGTTTGAAGAAATTTTTTGATGACCGCAAATTTTTAATGACTGCTTTCATTAAATGGCTGAAAATATTCTTTGCAAGATCAAATTGTTGATGATCAATCAAACCTTCTAAGAGCAAAGTATTCAGTGGGAAATCCACCCAGTTCAAATGACTTTTTCTATGTCCCTGGTATTTCTTTGGAACCAAGGGTAATCCAAACTCATCCAGGAATTCTCTTTCAAGCCAACGATTTATCATTTGTTCCAGGCGTTTTTGATTAATACCCCGATTAATGATTGGCATAAACATACTCAAATCCACCGTAGAAAATGGGGAGGTGGTGATTTCGACCAGGCTTTCTTTGGGTATGCCGAGAATGTTAATCGCAGTAATGTTATCGAAAATATTGTTGGTTGTACTGATACCGGTTGTGGTGCCCCACGTGAAGTTCCTGGGAGAAATGGTTTCGAGGAACTCATCATTTTTGTGAACTCCTCTGATTTCGATGGTGACTTTTCTGGATAAGTCGGGTTCAGTAACCACGCGAATATTCAGCCTTTGTGGGTATCGTAATTGCTTGTCAAGCTGATAGTTACCAGCACCATTTGATTTCAGGATCAGGATTTTTCCCGGTGTTTTTTTTGTCTGAATATCGCGATAAGCATAGTATTTTTGCTTGATATTCCATGAATCCTCAATGTTTTTTAAAAGGTTCTTTTTTTGATCTTCCAGCCAGGGTCTTTCTGATATATTAATCTCGAAACGATCAGCGATTTGTAAACATTTTTCACATTCCAGAGCCAGCAGGCTGTTTAGAAATGGCGATTCGATCCAGCGTGCATTGATCCCGTATCCATCCTTATCCCAAAGATTATGAATAGGAAAATCTTCATAGAGGGATTGCAAAGCGGTTTCCCAATGCGGACCTGACCTTTCAGGCGAAATCTTCAACCAATATTGTAAGTATGGAATTATCCTTTCCAGGTAGAACTTCGCCTGATCAGAAGACCCCTGAACATCAAGAATTTTTGTGGCAATGTTTGCTACTATGGGAAAGGCGTGAGATCGCGCCAGAAAATTAGAAGGATTTAAATGGTTCGGAATGAAACCGTCACTTCTTTGTCTATCCAAATATTCATCGAATACAGTTTGAATAAAATGCATCTCTTTCGGTAAAACCTGCATGAAATACCACAATTGAATCGGCGTCACCCCTTCATTGGGGTGACCATTGCGGGAATCTGAATGGAAAAGGGTTTTTTCGGGATGGCGGCTTTGAACCAGGAAAGACTTTCGCTTATTCTCGGCATTGCCAACCATTAATTGTTTGGCAGAATTTTGACTGGCCAATAGTGCTTTATCCCAGTCTGAATTTCCTGTGTTAAAAAAGATTAAATCTCTTTGTAGACTGAGTTTGTTCCGGGTTGCCTCTTTATCGAAATCAGAATTGTAATACGCTAAGATTCTTTTATAAGAATTATTTCTCTCCCTGTCGAAAGCTAGCATCCAGGGGATGTGTTGTGTAGCATCAGGCTCAATTTCAAAATCACGGGCGATAGATAGCTGACCCATTTTTCCCGCATGAGCGTGCCCACCCATGGAAAACACTGGAAATAAGTCCTTTGTTTTGCCTTCCAAAAAATAATTAGAATCAATCTGTGTCCCTTTTATCTGATCACCAGCGGATAATGGTTTCAAGGAAACATAAAATTGAAGCTCACCGGCAAATATTTGTGAAGAGGTATTGGAGATTGAAACTTGTCCTTTGATGCAGTCTGAATTTGAAACAAAGTACTCCAGCTGGTATTGAATGCCTGAAAAAACTTCTACGGTGATATTTGCGTAATTGGGTAATATTTCAGTGATGATAGGTAATTGGTGGAATTGTTTGAGGTTGATCCGACTTTGATTAAGATTCGAAAAAACCGGTGTGATTCTCAAACTGGATGCCTGTAACCCAAGCGTACTGTAAAGTGAAATCCCTCCTAATTCACCCCCCTCATATTGGATTTCCCATGTATTGTCAAATGACACTTTCTCATTAGAAAGTTGAGGATCATTGACAAGCACTAAACTGAATGGATCCTGTCTTGTAATATTTACCGGAAACATAGCCTGATTGTAAAGGGAGAGGGATTCGAGGTCAAATGAAATATGCTAGAATTACAAAATAGATATGGAAAATACTGCTGGATAAAAATATGGAAAATGACAAACCCAATCAAAATAATTCGAATAAGGACGATCCTGCCGATCGCCTGAAGAAATTGATAGCTTCCCAGAAAGAATACGATGCTTCTCTGGATGACACTGCGCCAAAACGAACCTTGAGAGCTGAGACTGCTCAACCTGAGCAGGCGAACAACATTGACCCGCACGATCGTCACCCAACTGGCGACCCTGAGTCGACTGCCGGATGGTATTCTGATGAACTCTCTCAATTGGAAAATGATTCCTCAAATGTTGCCAATGGTGAAAAAGAGCTTCCTGACGAACCTGGTGAAATTACAGTAGATGGAGAGACTGAAAATACGGATCTGGAGGAAGTTGACCCTCAATCATCTCAAGTTGATCGGGAAATTCCAGGTGACCTGGAAAATAACTCGGATACAGTTCCGATTGAGGACAAACAGGTAACAAGGGTAACCCAGAAAAAACAATCTACTTCAGCCCTGGATTTGCAGGTAACTCCATTAGAAGAGGAAATTGAGAAAACACCTCCACGACCTCGTCGGACGTATATACCTGCAACACCTCACAAAGAGATCATTCCTCCGCCTCCCGGAGCAACTCGTCCTGTCCTGCCTGATAAAATTAATGTTGATGATACCCAGGCAACCAGAGTGTCACCGGCAGCATTTCGGAAAACCCAGCAAGCCTCGAACACTCATCTACAAAACAACACTCAAACTATTCCCTCAAAAGCTGCGCGAAAAAAGACGAAACCACCCAAACCGCCAAAATCATCCAATGGGAGTGATTTCCAACGCGCCTGGGGATGCTTCGGCCGCATGCTATTGATCGGGTTGTTTCTACTCGTTTTTTTTGTGCTGGCTGCGGGTTCGTTTGGTGTCTACCAATATTATAAAATTGCCCAGGCTCTACCACCGGTTGAGGTGTTGCGAGAAAAAGCAGCAAAATTTGAGACCACCCGCATCCTGGATCGTGAAGGAAATACCATTTATGAGATTATCGATCCGAATGCAGGTCGTCGCACATATGTACCTTTGGAAAAGATATCGCCTTACTTAATTGCTGCTACCATCGCGACCGAAGACAAAGAATATTACAACCATCCAGGTTTTGACCCGGTTGCTGTTGCCCGGGCTTTCTGGCAAAACTATACAGCCGGGGATATTGTTTCGGGGGCATCGACTATCACTCAACAATTAGCTCGCATGCTATTACTGGATGATACCGAACGTTACACCCGTTCTTATGAACGCAAAACACGGGAAATTGTTTTAGCGGCTGAAATTACACGTAAATATTCCAAAGAAGAGATCCTTGAGATATTTTTGAATGAAAATAATTATGGTAATTTAGCCTATGGAGTTCAAGCGGCCGCGGAAACATATTTCAACACTTCAGCGGAAAAATTGACCTTATCCCAAGCGTCATTTCTGGCGGGATTGCCGCAAGCACCAGCAGTTTACGATATTTATACAAATCGGATTGCAACATTAACCAGACAGAAACAGGTTTTGCTTTTGATGTATGAGCTTTCTCAAGAGAAGAACTGTATTTATGTCAGTACCAATCTGGAACGGGTATGTGTGAATGAAATCGCCAGTGCAGCTCAGGAAATTGAAAACTATGATTTTAAACCCCATGATTACAGCATGATCCATCCACATTGGGTCAATTACATCCGTACACAACTGGAAAGCCAATTTGATCCACAAACCATTTACCGCTCCGGTTTTACTGTTTATACGACGCTGGACCCGGTCATTCAAAATAATGTTCAATCTGTTCTTAAAACGCAAATAGCTGGCTTGGCTGAGAAGAATGCCACCAGTGGAGCAGCTGTCATCATTCGTCCTGAGACCGGGGAAATATTAGCCATGGTTGGATCTGCTGATTTTTATAATGAGAGTATTTCCGGTCAGGTAAATATGGCGTTGGCACCCCGCCAACCAGGTTCTTCAATAAAACCGTTGGTATATCTGGCTGCATTTGAAAAAGGGTGGACACCAGCAACCTTAATTTGGGATGTGCCCAGTGAATTTCCACCATCAGGTGAGCCAAATGATCCGCGTGAACCCTATAAGCCGGTAAATTACGATGGTCGTTTCCATGGACCGGCTACGGTCAGATCCGCCCTGGCAAATTCCTTTAATATTCCAGCAGTTAAAGCACTGGAATTTGTCAGAATTTATGATAATCCTGAAACATCTCATCCCGATGGCTTTATCAATTTTGCGAAAAGAATAGGAATTTCCACACTCACCAGGGAAGATTATGGTATGTCTTTATCATTGGGTGGTGGCGATGTCACCTTACTGGAAATGACGAACGTATTTGCAACCCTTGCCAATACTGGAAATTATATTCCTCCGGTTGCCATTACTAAAATTATTGATCACTTAGGAAATGTTGTTTATGAATATGAGAGCCCAACGCCAAACCGGGTAGTCCGCGAAGAACATGCTTATTTAATCAGCTCGATCTTATCAGATAATCAAGCCAGATCACCAATGTTTGGTGCAAATTCTGTGTTAAATCTTCCCTTCCAGGTAGCAGTCAAAACAGGCACCACCAATGATTATCGTGATAATTGGACAATCGGTTATACCCCGGATGTGGCAGTTGGTATCTGGGTTGGAAATGCTGACTATTCGCCGATGACCGACTCCAGCGGTTTAACCGGTGCTGCCCCTATTTGGGCTGAGACGATGCAATTCGCTGTCAATCGATTGGTTGGAAATAATTCAGCGATATTCATGAGACCGGCAGGCATTGTGGATAAAATCATTTGTTCCATCTCAGGAACTGAGCCATCAGAGTGGTGTCCAAATCAACGGAGCGAGATTTTTGCTTTTGATCAGCCACCCTTACCAAAATCTGAAGATTTGTGGCAAAAAATTAACATTGACACCTGGACAGGTTTGCGGGCATCATCAGCCTGTAGCGAGTTTACCGAAGAAGAATTTGTTCTGAATGTAAAAGAGAAATGGGCTGTGAAATGGATTGAAGATACATCCGATGGAAGAAATTGGGCAGAAAATTTAGGGTTTGGGGACCCAGTTTTGTTTGTTCCTGAACGGGAATGTAAAGCGGACGATCCCAAGGCGAAAATCATATTTGCAGGCTTATCCGAAGGGCAGATCATCACAACCAACCCTTTGGATATATATGCGCTGGTGGATGCAACCCATAATTATCGAAGGATGACCCTTGAATACGGACGGGGATCCGATCCGTCTTCCTGGGAAGAATTGGCACAATTTGATCGAAATTTTCAGGATGTGGACATTATCTATACCTGGGATTTATTTGAAGAAGAGATTGAGCCCGGAGATTATACTTTAAGAATAAGAGTTGAATCGACCGAAGAAGGTCGCTATGCAGAGAAGAAAATTACCATCAGAATTCAAGTTGCCACACCAACATCAACGGTGACTCCCACCGCAACCATCACGCCAACTTTTACAATTACGCCAACAACAACTCAAACACCGACTGCAACGAATACTTCGCTGCCTCCAACAGTAACGTTAACACCAACGATGGAATCTCTTTTGCCGACTGTTGTTCTACCAACTCCATCGCCGACACCTTAACTGATAAGACTAAAACAGTACAGGCTGGTTGGATTCCTGCCAGACAGCAGGATCAGAATCCAGTATTTGAACCCAGGTTTTAAAATTGAGACCTGGGTTTTCATTCATTGATCGTAAATGCCGGAATTTTACAAAATGAATTTTTCCGAAATGATTATGGTAAACCGGATCATTTTTTAATTTGTAACTGAGCAGTTCAGCACGACTACCAGGGAAAATGATGACTGTTTCAAACTCATTGGATTCTGTTTTTATTTTAAATTGGGAAATGATACTGGATGCAGTAATGAAAAATCGATAATTGGGTTCATGATCGGAAGATGACCACTCAATCGGCTGGTCTCCACTGACTGAAAAACCTAACTTAATCCCGATTGAGTGAATTATTTTTCCCAATTGATTAAGATCGTTTTTTCTTGATTGAATAAATTCTTGAGATTTCAATTGATAATGATTCGCTTCTTCAGAAAATGGCGCACAATAGGAACTGAGCAGTCTTTGAAGATAAAAATTTGAAACGGGTAACATCCCCGGAAATTGTTGATTGATAAAATAAGCCACCTCATCGAAGGAGAATAATTGATTTTTCAGTACATAACGGATAAAACATCCTTCGATTTGGTCGTAAAAAGGTTGGTACTGGGTGGGTGGATTTTTTAACCAAAATTCTGCGTTTTCCAATTGGTCATCATCAACCTGGAGGAAAACCTCTTTATTTTGGATGGTATCTTCAAATAATTTTTGGGTGTTGATAAAAAGGGTGTTATCAAATTTTTCTAATTGAAAAGCTTCTCTTTGGTCAATAGTCTCTGAAATGATAAATAATGAAAGCAATTCCTGATAATCGGCTGGTGCATTTTTTAACGCAAGATAATTTTGTATGTTTTTGGATAATTCATTCTTGGAACGTAAATTTATTGAAGTTTGTTTTGGATACCAGTAGAATTGTCCGGATTTCAGCTCTGGATGATAAGCTGCGTTTTCCAATTGAAATTTTGAACTCGAAGCAGCCGATAAATACACCAAAATGTAACTGTTGGATAATTCCGGGGCAACAGCCAGGAATGGCACCTCAAGTTTTGAAGTATAAGCAAACACAGTTCGGATAGCCTGCGTATGCCAGATCCAATCATAGCGACGCCTTTCTAATGCTCCTTTAAGTTTCCTGGCTGCATCCTGTCCCCAGATCCACCCACTCCAGACTGCATTATATGTCCATAAAGCCTGATTAGGTCGCGGAAGTACCGTAGCTACAGCCCGGAACTTTGGTAATTTATCTATGTCTTTTATGGCATTGATTCTCCCTGGGTAAAAGCAAATACCGCCTGAGTCCGGGGGTAACACCGGGAAGTAAGTAAAAGGAATTGCATTTTCGATGATCCTGATTCTCGTGACAGCTTCCTCGAGAACTTTCCAGAGATTGAATTCATAAAATTCCGCTGGAACGGAGATTTGTTTAGGTCGATTTCTGCTGGAGGCTATACCCCAGAGCATATTTCCATAATCGAAGACATGAATTAATAACGCTTCAATAATGTCTTTTCTCTCGGTGGTTGTAATTAAACTATCCAATTTATTGATGATGGATGAAATGACAGCTAAGGAACGAGGCAGGTACGAATCAATTACTTCTTTCACAGCAATGGAAGGATCAGAATTACCTGGGAGAATCCTTTGAATTACTTTCGTGCGGTGTAATTGAATATTTCCGATCTGGCTCAGGTTTTCCCGGTCTTCTTCAGCTATTTTATAAAGGCCATTGAGACCACAATTTTTACAACTCAGTTCTCTTGCAAATGGGAATGATTGATTTTTTTTCCAAAGGAATCTGACTTCAGTTTGGTCAGAGAGACAATCGGGGCAGGGGGAGATATATAGCTGTTTAATCTGGCTTTCCAGACGTTTTTCACCACGCTTTAAAGCTCCAAAATCTGCAATGGCAGCTTGATATTGGCTTATTGGATAAGCAGCACACATAACCTGAAGGATTTTTCCCAGAATTGGATTATTGCAGGCAACGAAGACCTGAAAACCAGCCTGGGCCAGTTCTATAACACTGAGAGGTTGGTTTCCAATCGGATCCAATATCCAACCCTTTTCAATTCCAGAAAAGTGAAGCATGTCAGATAATGCCCCGAAAGGATAGGGTGGCAGAAACCTATCCAATATTAATGGTGGCATGGATTTTTTATCGGAAAAGTAAGCAGGTTTACCAAATTTCATCTATTAAAGTATAGTAAATTACTGGAAATTGTCTATACGTTTGGATAAATCGATCGGTTGGTATAGGTAAATCTAAGATAAATCGCGGTTCTATCATGGTAATATTGATGAATCTTAGCACGTGATCCATCACGAATCCGGATGAAGAACGAAAGACGATTTTGAGGAAGAATGGAAATAAAAAACCGATCAATTCTTAATGATTCACTCCCCGAAGGAAAGTTTGAGTTTTGGAGATATCTCTTATTAATCACCCTGACGATAATAGTCGTTTTGGTGACACAAGCAATCCTGCTTTTGATTGCTTCATCTCTCGAAGGCACATTGGATATCAATCGCTACCCTTCTATGACACTATTATGGGTGACTATGATACCCTTTGCCGCTTTATTTGTTTTTTTGGTGCCTGGTATCCGTTTATTACACAAACAGTCAATCAAAACGATTTTTACCCAAAAATCAAACTTCAATTGGAAATTATTATTCAAATCTGCTTTTCTTTGGTTTGTATTGTCGGGTCTGGCTGATATTATTATCTCGTTAATTCAACCGGGGAATTATGTATTTTCATTTTCAATGATTTCTTTTTTGCCCTACATGCTGATAGCTTTCATCTTAATTGCTTTTCAAATTTCAGCAGAGGAAGTTCTTTTCCGCAGCTACCTGTTACATGGTTTTACGCGTTTATTCCGTTATCGTTGGTTGGGAATTGTCATACAGGCGATTCTGTTTGGCGTATTACATGGGGCAAATCCGGAAGTAAGTGCTTATGGCCTTTTGACGACCATGCCGTTTTATATAGGAATAGGATTATTACTGGGATGGCTTTCGTTCAAATATTTAGGATTAGAGATTGCTCTTGGGCTGCATTTTGCCAATAATTTTTACGCAACATCCATGGTGACTTTTGCAGAATCTGCCATTCCTTCACCGGCAATTTTTACCATCTCTAATTACCAGCCTGAAACGGGATTAATCGCCTTTGTCTTCATGGCGTTCATTTTTGCACTAATCATTACCAAAAGTAAACAAATAACTTTCTAAATGGTATGCAATTCACTATAATCTACCAGGAGGGGTCTTCTATTCATGTATAATTTAATTTGCAAGAAAATTAGCGAATCGGCGGTTTCATTTACATGTCATTATTCTGGTATGTTATTCAAAGTCACCCAAATAAAGAACAACTTTTATTCAAACAAATTGAATCCCTGGGTATCGAGGTCTTCTACCCAAAAATTAAGGTAAACCCGGTCAATCCGCGCGCCAGAAAGATCAGATCCTATTTTCCTGGATACCTTTTTATCAGGACGGAGCCTGAAATGGTCGGATCATCTGCCATAAAATGGATGCCGCATTCCAAAGGGATCATCTCGTTCGGTGGAGAGCCATCCATTGTTCCAGATTTGCTGATCAATAACATCATGGAAAAAATTGGGGATTCGAAAGACTCTCTGATTGAGATTAAAGAGGAATTGAATAGTGGGACACCTATATCCATAGAGTTTGGGTTATTTGAAGGGTATGAAGGCATTTTCGATATGAGATTGGAAGGCACAGATCGTGTTCGAATTTTGTTAAAAATGCTCAGTGATCAATACATCCCGGTTGAACTTGAAATTTCTCAAATTAAAAGAAAGAATAAAAAAAACAAAAATCCTTAATGAAAGATGGTTGATATGAATACGATAATTCCTGACAAACAATGGAAATTCATGTTAAGGGTTTTATTTTTATTGGTGGTGTTCATCGTTTTATTGATATCGTTTTTTTCCTTTCCGAAGAGTGACGGAACTATGCTCCAACCTGTTGGAGATTTTAGAGGGTATGCCCAATTCTATTATTTCACACTGCCACAATTGCTTGGATGGATATTTTTATTTACTGCAATCGTATTTTTTTTATTTGACCAGAAGCGGCAACAAATTAGGAGTTTTCCAATAATTTTTGGTTTGACTGCCGTTTTCATCAGTACCTCGTATTATTCAACATTCCCATCCAATTTTATCAAGCAGATCTGGTTACTTTCCGTTCTTATGGTTTCGATCTCATTCTTATTCCATTTTCTTTCCAAATTGATGAATAGAACTCTTGCTCAACAAATAAAAAAACTCTTCCTGATCCTGTCTGGTTTTATTGTGATTGGCTATGTGATATTGAGCATCTCTTCTGAGCAGGCAACCCCGGTGATTCCTGATGGTGTGATTATGGCATGGTCAGGATTAATTCTAGGATTGGCCCTCCTATCCGGTTTGATTCTTGTCCTGAAAAATAGAAAGGCAGGTGGGGAACTCCATGATGCTGTAACAGCTATCGGATTCATCTTGAGTTGGTTGCCTGTAAATGTTTTGCTTTTCCAAAAGGCTTTTCAACCAGGTTCTCCGATCACACCCTGGATATTTTTACCCATTGCGCTGTACCCGATCTGTATTGGGGGTGTAATCAAATTAGAAGAAATGGGGACCGAGAAAAGTACTGGTCTTTCTAATTCAAAAGGAATAAATGGAATTTTGTTGCTGTATGGCAGTGTTGGCTTAATCATTTTGATTGCAAGTTGGATCAATCGTTCCTCAGCACAGAATTTTCTGAATCCGCCACTGTATGTTGGATTAATCCTCTTGCTTCTCGCGATTGTTTTTGTGTTTTTGATGGCGGAAAAACTTGAACCAACTTGTTCTGTCCGTGATACGCCTTCCCAAAACGATGGAAATACCATTTCCCTGATCGGAAAGAACAGTTATGTCCCACAAGGGAAGCCAGAAGAGGTTGTTGAAGAATTACGCATGAAGATTATAAATCTTCCAAAAGTAAAGCAATATCATCATTTTGTTTTCGAAGCTTCTCAAAACCATTATCGAACATTTGAATTTCGCTCTGGAAAAACGAGCGATTTGCATTTTTCTTCTGATTCTGCATTGGTTCACTATTTGGTTAAAACGAAAACGCCACTCATCATTAATGATTTTGAAAGTCTAATCGCGGAGTTATTCGTTGAAAGAGAAAAATTGGAATTATTAGGTGCTGATCTGATCATTCCAATTATTCCTGAATCTCATTTAGAAGGATGGCTTGCCATTGCGATTGAGAATCCAAAACCAGATGAATTTGAGAATTTCATATCCAAAATCAATCCATTACAGGATCAATTTTCAAATTTCATAAAAAGCATGCATCATCAAAAGGATATGGAACAACGTCTCAGTGATATAGAGGTTTTGACCCGAATAGTGCAAGGTGTAAATTACACGCTGCTATTGGATGACATTTACGAACTCATTTATGCCCAAACCACACAGGTGATTCCAGTGGATGATTTTTCCATTGTCTTAAAGGATCATCAAACGAACAGGTTAAGGTATGTTTTTTTAGTTGAACTGGATGAACGAATTACGCAACAAGAAAACAAATTGGTCACCCAGAATCAATCAATAGAAGCACGAGTAATCGAAAGCGGTGTGGGCCTGATCCTGAATAATTTTGCTGAAGATTGTAAAAAAGAGAATTTCCCCATTATTAATTCCAAGATAGAGACCGCTATGATTGTCCCATTAAATACCGGAGCATTAACGAATGGTTGCATTATTATGGCTCAGAGAGCTGCGGGGAAACACTTTACGCAGACCCAATTAAGGTTGTCACAGTCCATCGCAGATCTGGTAGCAGGTGCGATTGAAAAAGCACGCTTACTGGAAGAAACTGAACAATATGCCAGACAACTGGCTATTTTAAATGACTTAACCCGAAAATTAACCTCTACATTGGAAATCGAGGAAGTTTACAGAACCATCCTTCAAAACTCAGTCGACATGGTGAATTGTGAAGAGGCACGATTGATTATTGCTGAAGAAAAAACCCAGCAATTTGTCTTTGAGGCTGTAATTGGAAACAAATCACACGAACGTAATCAGCGGAGGGTACCACTTGATTTTGGTTTGATTGGGAAATCATACCTGGATAAAAATCAGATTTTGGTGAATAGTAATTCTGCTGACCAGCAAATGATGGATGAGATTAAAAAATATTATGGAATCCCGATAAGTGCAGTGATGATCATCCCCATGATTTCCAAGAACCAGGTCTTAGGGCTTATTGAGTTGGTAAAACGCGTGGATGAATCCGGTTTTACCAGTAATGATCAGGAAATAATTTCTGCTCTGGCAGCGCAGGCAGCAATCGCATTGGAAAATGCCCGCTTATACCGTCGTACTGACCAGGAATTAGCAAAACGTGTAGAAGAGTTATCTGTCATGCAGAGAATCGACCGCGAATTGAATGCCAGCCTGGATATGAAAAAAGCCACGGAACTTACGCTGGCCTGGGCAATCAGGCAATCTGGTTGTGGCGCGGGATGGATTGGGTTAATATCCGACTCCACACTTACCCGGATGGCATCTTCCGGTTACAGTGAAGATCAACTGATTAAAATAGACGAGAAAACAATAAATTTAAATTCCTGGGTAACAGAAAAAGGAAATGAAAGAATTGACCCGGTCCAGATTGAGGTAAATGATTCGAATCAATTGCATCCCTTGGCAACCTCACAGATATTATTGCCAATTCGGCGCGAAGATAAAATAATTGCACTGATGATTTTGGAAAATTTTGATGATCGAAAATTAGATCCGAATGAATTAAACTTCCTGGTGAGGTTGTGTGAGCATGCTTCCATAGCGATTGTTAACAGCCAACTTTATGCACAGGTTCAGGAAGCAAATCAGGCAAAAAGCGATTTTGTTTCTCTGGTTGCGCATGAATTGAAAAACCCAATGACCTCCATTAAAGGATACACAGAATTATTGGCCACCGGTGCGGTCGGGGCGATAACACCAGCCCAGGGAAATTTCTTAACCACTATTCGAAATAATACAGACCGCATGAACACCCTGGTTTCAGATTTGAATGATCTCACAAAAATTGAAGCTGGATCCATGAGAATGGAACCCAAAGCTTTGGACCTGCATGAGATTGTCAATGAAGTGGTTCGTTCCACGAAAAAGCAGCTGGACGAGAAGCAACAGATTCTTAACCTGATTATGGAAGAGAGACTACCTAACGTCTGGGCGGATCCCAATAGATTATTACAAATCCTGATCAATCTGGTTAGCAATGCTCACAAGTACACACCAACGAGTGGAGAGATTGCCATCATTGCAGAAAGATCAAACGAAGATGGGGGAGTGGATCCTTTTGGGAATTTTATCCATCTGCAGGTCAGCGATAATGGGTTTGGAATTTCCGAAAAAGACCAACAAATGATCTTTCAGAAATTTTTCCGTTCTGAGGATGATGATGTGCGGGTGTCCACAGGTACCGGGTTAGGACTTAACATCACCCGTAGTTTGGTGGAAATGCAGGGGGGAAAGATTTGGTTTGAAAGTGAATACAGGAAAGGCACAATTTTTCACTTAACGATTCCTGTGGCCAGATAATATCAATAAACGCCGGGAAGATTCTTGTTCATGCTTCTCGGTCACAATACATCAATAAAGGATGGGCTCCGTTATTTGGCGTGCGTGTGCCTGCCAAAAAACAGAGCCCTGTATCATTGAATTGATACGCTACTTTTTGAATTTTCTTTATGTAAATGCAGCAATATTTATCTGCGGTAAATGGGACTCAATCTCATCGATGGCAAAGTCCGGATAGTCATTATTTGTTAATTTACCGCTATTGTAGGCATCGTAGGCTGACAGATCAAAGTGACCATGACCGGATAAGTTAAATAATATAACTCGTTTCTCACCCATATTCTTCGCCTGGATAGCCTCATCGATTGCCACCCGGATCGCATGCGATGATTCCGGGGCGGGGATGATTCCTTCTGTTTTGGCAAATAACGTGGCTGCTTCAAAGACTTCCAACTGCCCGATGGCTGTTGCTTCAATTAAGCCGGCATCGTATAAAGCGCTTAATTGTGGTGCAACACCATGGTAGCGCAATCCTCCGGCGTGGATGGCTGGTGGCATAAAATCATGTCCGAGAGTAAACATTTTTACGATGGGAGCCAATTGGGCTGTATCTCCATAATCAAAGCGATATAAGCCCCGCGTTAATGAAGGAGTGGTTTTCGGCTCTACAGCTAACAAGCGCGTTCTGTGACCATTCTTCAGGTTTTTCCGCAGGAATGGAAATGCGATTCCAGCGAAATTTGATCCTCCGCCCACACAACCGATGACAACATCCGGATATTCATTGGCCATATCCATTTGTTTGAGGGCTTCTTCACCAATTACTGTCTGATGGAGTAGAACATGATTCAAGACAGAACCAAGGCTGTATTTTTTGTGCCCCGCGGATAAGGCTGCAATTTCAACTGCTTCAGAGATCGCAATTCCGAGAGAACCCTGATTTTCCGGATCCTTTTCGAGAATCGATCTTCCCGACTGAGTCAGGTTACTGGGGCTTGAGAAAACCCTGGCTCCATAAGTTTCCATAACTGATCTTCTGGCAGGCTTTTGATGGTATGAAACTTTAACCATGTATACTTCCAGATCCATGTCAAAGAAATGACAGGCCATACTGAGAGCGGTACCCCATTGTCCTGCTCCTGTTTCGGTGGTAATCGCTTTTGTCCCGGCAATTTTGTTGTAATAAGCCTGGGCAACTGCCGTATTTGATTTATGGCTGCCGGAAGGGGAGACCCCTTCATATTTGAAATAAATATGAGCTGGGGTGTTCAGTGCTTTTTCCAATCGCATGGCACGAATTAAGGGCGTTGGCCGCCAGAGTTTGTAAATCTCACGAATTTCTTGCGGAATTTCAATATAACGATCCATGCTGACTTCCTGCTCAATTATCGGCATGGGGAAAATGGCACTCAGAAAGTCTGGCGTTACAGGTTCTTTCGTCTGAGGATGCAAAACCGGCGTTGGACTTACAGGACTATCGGCTGCTATGTTGTAAAAATGTTTTGGAATATCATTTTCACTGAGCAAAAAACGGGTTGTTGTAGACATGAACTCCTCCAAAAAAAATGAATTTGATTTCGAACGCATGCCTTTTAACAAAAAAACAGCGTTCGCTCGAGGACGAACGCTGAGTCCGTGGTGCCACCTCATTTAGGTAGGCTTTAATCAAAAATCCCTTTGCGAAACAAAGGGAAAAAAAGCCAGCCTCACTCTATCGGGTACAGCCTGTCGCGATACCCTTTACCCTGATAACGGTGGAATCTCCGGCGCGGGCTACTCGATACCTTTCACCCTGCAACTCTGAGGTCCATTCGATAATGCTGTTCGGGCAATTTCTCACCAATCATTGCTCTCTGTACCGGCGAAGCATTATGTACTCGTCCTCTTCAATGTCTTTAGATTATTCGATTATGGCTAGATTATATAACGAATCAATTATTTGTCAACCGATCATTTTTTATGGTAACTTTTGCACGGCGAATATGGTTGTTTTTTTAATGGATCAGGAAAATACCACCAGCAGGTTTGGAGAAGGCTTGATCTAAGATCAAATATGTTATATTTATTTAAAGAGATTTCACATTCTTAACCAATCATTTTAAAATAACGAATTATGGGAATTGATATGATCACAAATGAAATTTGGAATAAGGGACTGACGTTGCAGGAATACATCGCGCGAATGGAAGTCTTTCAAAAACAAATGCAACAAAGGGTAAATGAAATTCGGATTACATCTGCTGAGTTCCAGAAACTGAGGGCATTTGATCAGGTTCGAAAAATTCTGGTGGTAACAGAAGCCTGGTGCATAGACAGCCTGATGAATGTACCCATCATAGCAAAAATCGTAGAAGCATCGCCGAACCTTGAAATGAAAATGGTGATTAGGTCTGAATACCCGGCATTAAGACAATATTTTTCAGAGCAAGGTTATAACAAAATTCCTCTATGTTGGGTCATGAAAGCTGATTTTTCTTTTTGCGGGGCATGGCTGGAAAGACCTCAGGCTGCTTATCGCAAGCTGGATGATTGGAAACAAAATCATCCGGATTTTGTAAAAATCCACACCGATGCGACGTTATCGAAAGAGGAGAAAACGATAAAATTACAACCACTCATGGATAAATTGTTGGATGAAATGTGGAACTGGTATGATACCGAATTACAGGTTGATACCAGTAGAGAAATTCAAACGATATTAAATTGTGAGAAAATCTAACAGAATACCATTTGTTTATGGTTTGTGGGCAGTTTCACTAAAAAATTGATTTTCAATGGATTGCCAGGTTTCATTTTGATTTTTTCGCAACCAGAGGCCCAGTAATGAATTTGCTTTCCTCAGGTCATCCGCCATCCGCTGGGTAATCCTGCGGACGGAAAAATGTGCATTTTGAGCGCTGCGTAAATTGATTAAGTGATCCAGACTACGCATATTTGCTCGCAATAACAACCTCCGGTTGTAACCATTGGGAACAATATAACTGGCTACATCAGAATTCCAATCAGAAATTTCCTGATAAGTTTGATGAGCCATTTCCATTGCCTGGTGGTACTCTCTTTCGAATCCCGCACTAACAATCATTTTTGGCACTGCGTATCCTAACAATGTGGATAATGCTTGTGGAGTCTGTGTCATCATACGATGACGTTTGATCTCAAAATAAGCACCCTGGTCCATGACCAGATCAAACATGAATGTAGCATATTCCAATTCCCGCACCGGTATATCGAAGCGTCCAATATCTTCGAAAACCTGTTTGCAGAGGACTTCGATCTGATTCTGGGGGAGGGTGTCGAGATAGTCCCAGGCTTGCTGAAAACCAAGACCACTATGTTTCAGCAACAAGGCAGCCAGTACAAGTTTTTCTGCATCCTGATCAAAATGAAGCAGTTGGCACCAATCAGCATTTGTTTGTGGTTGCTGATCTAATGTAGATAAATTGGTGAAGGATTGTGTTGCCTTGATCCAATAAGGCACTGCTTCGGCATATTTTACCAGCGTAGGAACATTTAACTGAGCAACTTGCTTAATTTCCTTGCCCATTGCCTGCACTTCCGCTAGGGGATGCGATAACATTTTTTGAATTGCATGCTCGAGTGCGCGTGCATTGATGGTCATACCCACGTTGGCTAACGCAGAAGCTGGTAATAAAAAGCGGCAGACATCCACATAATCAGAGCGGATTCGACGTTCCCAGGCTGCTTCCGTTTCATCCTGCCTTTTGGGGATATTTTTCCCAATTTCATTTCGAAGGATCGGGAGCGCAGCATGATAAGTCCGGAATAGGAATTGGCTGGTTTGAATATATTTTTCTTTTAATTCCGGTTGATCATCCAGTTCTTTTGGAATATGGAAGCTATCTTCACTCCATTTTTGGTACCGTGTCGATTTTTCTGTATAAGAAGCAAGACGATTGCTTTCCAGGCATTCAACAGCCAATCTGGAAACATTCTCCACTGCGATGTGTAAAACCGCATGTTCAGCTACGGATGCATGCCCATATCCGACGACCCATTTTTCATGAAATTCTGCTGATTTTTCATTCGTCAATTCATCAGCAATTTCCTGAAAAGACTGGGGAGAACGGGAAGTTTTTGCAAATGTGACAGCAATTGTTTCAGGTGTTAAATTATGGGGATCGAGTAAATAGACCTGTCGGTTTGGGGACATTTTTCAGAATCTCCTGCGCTTGAATTGCATCTTTTTGTATTTGATTGGTTAATTCCGCAATTGAACTAAATTTTTTCTCAATACGAATATTTTCAACAAAGTGTAATTGTACTTCTTTCTGATAAATATCCTGATCAAAATCAAGAATATGCGCTTCGATTCTTGGAATCGTTTGTTTCGATTCGAAGGTTGGGCGCAGACCAACATTGGTTACAGAAGGAAAAATTTGATTCTCAATCGTAATCCAGGTGGCATAGACTCCTGGCTTGGGGATTAGTTTCCCCGACCATATATCCAAGTTTGCGGTTGGAAATCCGATTTTTTTACCGCGCGCATCCCCATAAGTGACTTTTCCGGTTAGTGAGTAATACCGATTAAGTGCCTTGGTTGTGGGAGGAAAAAGCCCAGAAATTACCCATTCTCTAATTTGTGAAGAGGATACTTTGCCCTGATCGTTGTTTAGAAAAGGACATTCAATGATTGAATATCCTTTTTGTTTTCCGATTTCACTTAATACGGTTAAATTGCCAGCTCTATTTTTTCCTAATGTAAAATCACTCCCTAACCAAAGTTGGATAATTTGATACTGGTTGAGCAACAAATCCATGAATTCATCTGGTTCCATGTTTGCCATGCTCCTGGAAAATTCAAGATCCAGTACAAAATCAGCGCCTAATTGGTGAAAAATGGATTCTTTTTCAGAAGGTGTTGAAAGATAAAAAGGCATTGGCAACGATCTTAGTAATACAGCCGGATGTGGATGAAAAGTGATCACCAAAGACCCAGCAAGGTCTTGCTTCGCCTGTTTCACCATGGATCGGATTAATTGTTGGTGTCCAATATGAACCCCATCAAAGGCTCCGATGGTAGCATACACAGACGGTTTTGAATTTGGTTTTCCTGCTTCGATGTGACTCATGAGCCTGACCATCACCTAAAATAATTGTCAGGAGGTGAAAACCTTTTTAGGCTGCCATTCCTGTGTTTCCGGATCAAGTTCCAGCAATCCGATTAATTCACCTTCTTCACTAATAGCACGTGCCATTTTCCCAGCACCTATTTCTGCGGGAATTCGGCGGCCATGGCGAACAATATCCAATTGTTCAGCCGATAATTCTATGGCTGGCCAATCGGATAAAGCCTCAGCGGCTGGGATGATGTAATTTTCCCAGGTATCATTTTCAAATGCCTCGCGTAATTTACGCAGTGGGACAGCATCACGCAATGTGAAACGACCGGATTTTGTCCTTCGCAAACCGATGAGATGAGCACCACAACCCAATTTTTCTCCCAGATCATGGGCTAAAGAGCGTACATACGTCCCCGATGAACAATATACATCGATGACAGCTTCAGGTGGTGCCCATTCCAGCAAGTCTAAATTATAGACATTGATGGTCCTTGCTTCAAGATCGACTTCTTCTCCATTCCGTGCCATGTCATAAGCATGGCGGCCTTTCACTTTTACTGAGGAATAGGGCGGTGGCACCTGTTCAATTTGTCCAACAAATGATTGCAGAACATCATTGAATTGTTTTTCGGAAATATCAACCGACGTGGTTGCTAAGACCCGACCATCACCGTCATAGGTATCAGTGGTTGTTCCTAATTGAATGACTGCCTGGTAGCGCTTATCGGATGCTGACACATACTCGCTTAGTCGTACAGCTGGTCCCACCAAAACAACCAATACCCCGGAAGCACGTGGATCCAATGTTCCGGTATGCCCTGCTCTGCGAATGTTCGTTCCTTTTCTAACAATTTGAACGACATCATGAGAAGTCATACCTATCGGTTTGTCAATTACAATTACACCACTTACTAAATTTTTATTTTCTTTTTCCATTTTTTTACTCCCCGGAATGGCCTTGATGAGATTTAAATGATTTTTTCATTTTCCTTATCTTCCATTAATTTTAATGTTTTATCAATAACAGCCATTTGGACATTTTCCAACGATCCTTCAATATCTGCTCCAGAGGCGGCAGGGTGACCACCACCACCGAAAGATTGTGCAAGGTCGGACACGTTAAAGCCTGATTTTCCACGCCATGAGACTTTCACATGCCCATTTTTTTGCTCAACAAAAAGAACGGTTATATCATAATCAATAATACTCGATAAGATCGAATTCAAATCAGCATCATCATTACCATTATATCCAGCCTCCTGACGGTCACGAAGGGTTAAGGTCGTCCAGGCTAACCGATCCTTCCGTTGAATTTTCTTTAAAGCATATCCCCAATAAACTAACTGGTCAAAATTCTTGTTGGTCAATGCTTGTTGGTAGATCTCAGACAAATTTGCTCCTTTGTCAATCAGATCTGCTGCGATTCTCATTGCCTTAGAAGACATATTAGAAGTCCGAAAACCGATCGTATCGGTGATCAATCCGGTCATCAATAAGGAGGCTGTCTCAGCATTGATGGATAATCCCCAATTTTCTAAATTTTCTGCAATTAAAGCGCAGGTGGCGACTGAATCAGGATCATTCAAATTATATTTGCCAAATAAGGTATTGGTAATGTGGTGATCGATATTTAGTATGATTTCCCGCTCACCAAATATTCCACCTGATCGTTCCAGATCAGAAATATCCAGACTGATCGTCAAATCAAATTTTTGATCTTTTGGTACAGATCTCTTAACCAGATTTGCTGCATGCAGGTAATGGAAATTAGATGGTACTCCATCACTTAATGCCATATAAACTTTTTTGCCTGCTTGCAGTAACGCATTACCGAGACCTAAAAGCGATCCTACGGCATCTCCATCCGGGCGAATATGGGAAGCGATCAGCACAGAATTCGCGTTTTGGAAAAGACTTCTAATTGTCTTATGTAAAGGAGTCGTCATCTGGCTCCGTTTTCTCTACTACGTCCGGGGGAGTCAAATCTTCATCATCCCGAATGGTAGCCAGGATTTGCTCAATGCGGTCTGCACGTTCAGGTGTTGGATCCCAGAAAAAACGTAATCTCGGGAATGAGCGTAATTCTATTCGGCTAGCTAATAATCTTCGTATATAACTACTGGCACTCTCAAAACCCTGTAAAATCTCTTTTGAACGGTCACTACCTTCCAGTGCGGAAACATAAATTGAGGCAAACGCTAATTCACGATCTACTTTGACATCGGTGATTGTCACACCGGACAATCTTGGATCCGAAATTTCCTGACGAACCAACATTTCGGATATTTCCTGTCGAATTCGATCGCCTATTTTTGTTAACCGTAATTTCGATGGCATTTTCTTCCTCGCATTCTAATTCTCAGTTGAAAGCTCTTTGGTGAAGCAAAAAATCGTGTCACCAACTTCAAACTCAGAAAAACCTTTTAGTCCAATACCACATTCAAATCCAGTGCGCACTTCGCGCACGTCTTCTTTTTCATGTTTTAAGGAGGCGATATCTGCCTCATGGACTACTTCTTCATTGCGGACGACACGAGCTTTGGCATTTCTTCTGAATTCTCCTGCCATTACTTTACAACCAGCAATTGCACCAATCTTTTGAATTTTGAAAATTGCCAGCACCTCTGCTTTACCAAGGATAACCTCAACATATTCCGGTTCAAGCATACCCTTTAACGCCTTCTCCACATCTTCGATCAAGCGATATATGATTTTATACATACGGATGGATACGCCTTCTGCCTCAGCCATTCGTTTTGCGGAGGAATCGGCTGTGACATTAAAACCAACAATAATTGCTTTTGAAGCACTGGCCAACATGACATCATTCTCACTGATATTGCCTGTCTCTGCATGCAGAATATTGATACTGATTTCTTTGCTGGCCAGATCGTTCAATGAATTCTTGATGGGTTCCAGCGATCCCTGAACATCAGCCTTTATGATAAGTCTCAGTTCCTGCTCTTCACCAGATTGTACCTGACTGAATAATTCTTCCAGCGTAGCTTTGGGGGCTGCAAAGCGTGAATCTTTAGCAGCTATTTTTCTTTCAGTAACAATTGACATTGCTTCTTTTGTTGATCCAACCACCTGGAAGATATCACCTGCCTGCGGAACATCGTTCATTCCCATAATTAAGATGGGAGTGGATGGTCCAGCTTTGCGGATAGGTTTATTTTTATAATCAAACATCGCCCGAATACGACCATAAGAACTGCCAGCGACGACAATATCGCCTGAATTTACAGTTCCATTTTGAACCAATAAAGTAGACATGACGCCTTTTGACTTATCAATTTCTGCTTCAATGATGGTACCGACCTTTTTCCCGTTTGGGTTTGCTTTAATCGTCATACCTTCTGAGGTTAGCAAAATAGCTTCCAGTAGATCTTCAATTCCGGTTCTTTGCTTGGCAGAAACTGGAACAATAATGGTGTCCCCATCCCATTCATCCGGAACCAAACCATTCTCAGATAACTGCTTTTTCGCAAATTCAGGATTTGCATCCTGGCGGTCAATTTTATTGAGTGCGACGATAATTGGAACTCTGGCTGCTTTTGCGTGGGCTATCGCTTCTTTGGTTTGTGGCATCACGCCGTCATCAGCAGCGACTACGAGAATAACAATATCTGCTCCCTGGGCACCTCTGGACCGCATCGCTGTAAAAGCCGCGTGACCAGGTGTATCCAAGAAGGTGATCAATTGGCCTTTGTGCTCAATCTGGTAGGCAGCAATATGCTGTGTGATGCCGCCAGCTTCGCCACCAGCTACATTCGTATGCCGGATGGCATCCAGTAAAGTGGTTTTCCCATGATCAACATGGCCAAGAATGGTTACAACAGGGGGGCGATTTACCAATTCTTTTGGATTTTCGTCCATGATCATCTTACGCCAGAGGGGGATCTGCCCTTCTTCAACAACTTCTTCTTCTTCGTAGGTTGCAACGGTTGCTTCAAACCCTAGCTCTGAGGCGACAATAGCAGCTGTATCAAAATCAACCTGTTGATTGATGTTGGCCATAACCCCATTTGCCATTAAAACCTTTATGATTTGAATCGGACTGGTTTCCAATAATAGAGCCAGTTCACGAACAATAATACTGTTTGGTAAAACGATTGTTTTCAATTTTTCGCTCATTTCGCACCTCCAACGCTTCTTTGCACCTATGTGCTAAACTCTTGTCGAGCTCAGGATTGTTGTGCGCTGTTCGAGCCTTACTTACGATTTTGTTCAGCTAAAACAACTACAAAGTTTTTTCATCCCGCTCTTCTTCACTTACGTTTTCCGGTAGTTTCTGCATAAAATCAAGAAGAATTTTCCGGTCTGCGTCTGTTAATTCTATTTTTAAGGCATGGGCAAGTTTCCCTTTTATTGCTGCTTGCCAACAGGTTTTTAGATTGTGAATGTATGCGCCACGGCCAGACATCTTGCTTGAAGGGTCAATTACGATCCCCGTGTCGGTACGAACCACTCTTGTTAATGATCGTTTGGGTTGTACCTCGCGACAACCGACACAGGTTCGTTGGGGTATGTGTTTTGGCCGTTTCACCTTCGTTTTTTTCACCATCTTCTTTGGTACTTCACCTCAGCTTTATTCCCAATCAATCTCGTCATTGCGCTTATGAATCTTACGATAAATCAGAACGTCTTCTTCTTCGTTATATTCCACTTTAACCTGACGTTTCTTCTTTTTATCTTTTTTCTTCTTGGATTTCTTATCCTCACTGAGGTCTTCTTCCTCATCTTCAACAAATGGAATTTCAATGTTGGTGGATTGGAGGGCGAAAAGTTCATCGAATGAGAGATCTTCTTCCTGTGCAGCTACTGGTTCTTCTGTTACGTCTTCCTGTTCGGATTCCTCGATCATTGCATCAGGAACCTCTTCCAATTGTCCAACCTCAGGTTCAATTCTTTCTTTCTCAAGTTCAGGTTCTGCAACTTCCTCAGCTTCCTTTTCAGCAACAGCTTCTTCCAGTTCAGATTCCATCACTGCTACTTCATCAACTGGTTCTTCAGATGTAGGTTCAGCTTCTGCTTCTGAAACTGCAATTTCAGACAATTCAGCTGCGAGCGTTTCCGGTAACAAATCCATCAATTCTTGAATTGAGTTCATTGCTTTAGGTCCGATACCGTTTAATCGCAGGATATCATCCGGAGCCTGTAACATTTTGGTGACCAATTCTGCAATCGTATTATAACCAGCTTCCTGCAGGATGTAATTCACATGTTCAGGTAATGAAGAGTCCAGAATGGTCGTATCGAAGAAACTGGGTGGTATTTGTGCCTGTAAAGCTGCCATCCGACTTTTTTCTGCTTCTTCTTCTAATTTGCTGCGAATAAATGTGCGCGTCTCAACTCTCTCAATGAATTTGTTCAGAAAATCGTAACTATCGACATTGAGGATTCCCCCGGAGGACTTCTTGGCTAATAGTTCTTCCACTTTAACCATGTTGTCTTTTTCATTGGCTGCCATCTCGGCCATTCCAGGATCTTTTTGTAACCGATAAAGAGCATCGCTGGATGCTTCCTGGACACTTTTTATATCAATTCTCCAGCCTGTTAATTTGGCCGCCAGACGTGCATTTTGTCCATCACGTCCAATCGCCAGGCTGAGTTGATCTTCAGGTACCACGACAGTGGCCGTCTTTCCACCTTCAGAATATTCGTTCAGATAGACACCACTCACTTTGGCGGGGCTGATCGCACGGGCGATAAATTGAGAAGGATCTTGATGCCATTCGATGACATCTATCTTCTCATCATGAAGTTCACGTACAATTGCCTGAATTCTAACCCCACGTAAGCCTACGCAAGCGCCAACAGGGTCAATTCCAGATTGTGTTGCTGAAACAGCCACTTTTGCGCGTTGGCCGGGTTCACGGGTAATCGAACGAATTTCAACAATACCATGATAAATTTCTGGTACTTCGGTTTCCAGTAAACGACGTAAGAAATTTCGGTGCGTGCGGGAGAGCAAAATCTGAGGTCCACGGTTGCTGTCTTTCACCTCAGCCACCAGCGTTCGCACGCGGTCGTGAACGTGGAATCGTTCGCCAGGGATCATATCTTTGCGCAACATAGTCCCTTCGGCTTTCATTTCCAATCCGATTGTTAACCCCTGTGCATTGCTAGCCTGGACAACACCGGAGATGATTTCACCAATCTGGTCGGCATAGTAATCTAATTGGGCTTGCCGTTCTGCGTCGCGGATTCTTTGTTGAATCACCTGGCGGGCAGTTTGGGCAGCAACACGCCCAAAATTCTTGGGTGTGCTTTCCACGGAGACCATGGAACCTAATTCAGCATCTTTATCGAAGCGCTGAGCTTCTTCCAGGTTAACTTCTGTGCGTTCATCCTGGACTTCTTCGACAACTTCTTTTTCTGCAAATATGGTTACCTTGCCGGTCTCCATATCGACTTTTGCATCAATTATTTGTGCCTGAGAAGCATTTACTGATTTTCTATAAGCAGATACCATAGCTGACTCAAGCGCTTTGATAATAATTTCACGCGGAAGACCTTTTTCTTCCAGCACTTCGTTGAATGCAAGGGTAAATTCGTTTCTCATTTCTTGGCTTTTCTCCCACAAAAAAATACTTACTAAATAAGAAAAGTGGGGGTTGCCCACTTTTCCACGAGGTCTACTAAATTCTGTAATGCAATAAATATTTTACCATAATCACTTTTTCAAATCAAGGTTTTTCCCTCAAAAGGTTGATTAAATCACTAATATGGGTATGGTTAATTATTTTTCCTATAAAATCTATGTTAATAGAGAGTTTTAAAAGCCATTTTTCTTTTTTTTTGCCATGGAGGTATCAATGTCGGACTATTTATGGTGGCGTGATGGTGTTATTTACCAGATCTATCCACGCTCATTTATGGATGCAGATAATGATGGAATAGGTGATTTGTCGGGTATTACACAAAAATTAGATTATCTACAGGATTTAGGGATTGATGCGATCTGGCTGTCCCCAGTGTATTTGAGTCCGGATGTTGATTTTGGTTATGATGTAGTAAATTACCGCGAAATCGATCCAAAATATGGCGGAATGCCAGCCTTTGATAAATTCTTGCAGGCAGCACATCAGCGTAATATCCATGTCATTATGGATCTGGTTCTTAACCATACCTCGGACCAACATGAATGGTTTCAGCAATCAAAATTATCTAAGGATAATTTCTACCGCGATTGGTATATTTGGAAAAAAGCCCGAAACGGTGGCAAATTCCCCAACAACTGGAAATCTCGATTTGGGGGTAGTGGCTGGGAGTGGGATCATGCCACTGAAGAGTTCTATTTTCATATGTTCTTTAAACAACAACCTGATCTTAATTGGCGTAATCCAAAAGTTGTTGATGAAATCCTGGATATGATTAAGTTCTGGCTGGATAAGGGCGTGGATGGTTTTCGGTTAGACGTATTTAATGCTTACTATAAAAATATCAATTTTGCTGATAATCCCTTCAAGCTTGGTATTACAAAATTTGATCAACAAAACCATATTAATGATTCCGATCAACCAGAAATGTTCGATTTTCTCCAAAAATTTCGTCAATTGCTAGATTCCTACCCTGAACGTTATTCAGTGGGGGAGACTTTTATGGGGGATCATCATACAGCAGCCAAATATGTAGGTGATCAGGCTTTGCATGCAGCCTTCGATTTTTCTTTCATCAATGGTCGCTATAAAGCTTCTTCCTTTTATAAATCCATTCAACAATGGGAAGATGTTCTCGATCAAAAAGGGTGGCCAAATTATTTCCTCAACAACCATGATGACCCCCGTTCAGCGACACGATACACCCGAAGTGAAGATGATGAGCGACTCAAAGTGTTAGCGACATTGCTATTGACATTACGGGGAACGCCTTTTTTGTATTATGGAGAAGAGATCGGAATGCGCGATATACCGGTGCTTAGAAAATCGGATGTACTTGACCCGGTCGGCAGACATTTTTGGCCTTTCTACAAAGGACGGGATGGTTGCCGTTCCCCTATGCAATGGAATGCTGATCCATATGCTGGATTTTCAGAGCACGAACCCTGGCTGCCAGTTCATGCCAATCACGAGTGGCGAAATGTCGAGAGCCAACAACACGAACAGAACTCATTGCTAAATTACTATAAAAAAATAATCAAAATCAGAAAAACGACCCCTGCCCTCCAAAAAGGGATGTATTTACCGATTACTTACGAACCGCATAAGATTTTGGCCTATACCCGGCAGACATCCCAACAAACGGCATTAATTGCGCTTAACTTCAGTAAAAAGAACGTTGGACTGATTTTAAGTTCCCAATTTGTAACCGGAGATTGGACCTTGTTGATCAGCAATAAAAGAGACTCCCTCCCGCCTATCAGGGATCGAAAAATCATGTTAGCAGGGAATGAAGCCCTGGTAATCCTTCAGGGATGATAAATTAATCACCTGCTTGGGCAGGGTCTATCTCTTTCTCACTCACTGCGTGCAAATCGAAAGCTACGCCTACTGATTCACCAGCAGATTGCAAGGATTTGACAACTCCTTCCAGGAGCGGAATGCCATCTTTTTTATACTTGTCAGTGCGTTCAAATTCTTTTTCACCATGGATAAATATGCGCTCCTGACCAATTGCTTTTTCGGCTGTTTTTAACTGATGGAAGAGATTGTCCATGTCCTGCTTAAATTCCTCTGGTTCCCGAAAGGCATCCAGGCGTATAGCAGCAAAGAAATGTCCAACATTGGCGTTTGACAATTTACTCGGGTCGGAAACATTTTTTCCAAAAGCTGCGCCAGATAAAACCCCTGAAAAAATATCTACCCACAACGCCAATCCGTAGCCTTTATAACCACGCAATAATTCAGGTCCGCCGAGAGGGAATAAAGCACCTCCCTCCAGGACTGCTTTTGGGTTTGAAGTGGGATTGCCTTCGGAGTCAATAGCCCAGCCTTCTGGAATTGGGTCGCCGGCTTTGTCAAACACGGTAACTTTCCCGATGGGCACGATACTGGTGGCCATGTCTAATACGAATGGTTTTTCAGTCAAAGCAGGAGCAGCGACGGCAATGGGGTTGGTCCCCAGTAGTCGGTTTCGGCCAAATGTGGGCGCTACCAGTGGTTGTGCGTTGGTAAAACTGATGCCGATCATATCGTCTTCCAGCGCCATCATGGCATAGTAACCGGCTATCCCGTAATGATTGCTGTTTCGGACAGTCACCATGGCTACGCCGGATTTCCTGGCTTTTTCAATGCAGCGGTACATTGCATCTTTCCCTGCCACCTGTCCCAATCCGTTTTTCCCATCCAGAGCCAGTGAAGCAGGGGTTTCACGTAGAATTTCATTATTCGCTAAAGGATTGATCAACCCTTTTTGTAAACGGCTGCCATAATAGGTTTGCAATCGGATGATGCCATGAGAGCTAACACCTCGCAAATCAGCGGATTGCAAAATCTCGGCTGTTATTTCGGAACGATCTTCTGGAACACCTAATTTCACAAAAAATCGAACCATAAAATCAAAAAGATCTTCTGATTTGTAAACATATGCTCTCGCCATTTCCACCTCGCACGAATTTGAAATCAAATATAGTGTAGCACTTTAAATCATTATATCGATGAACCTTTGTATAGGCCCAAAGGAAAGATAGATTTTGAATCGAATAAAAAATTTAAAAATTGAAAAGGCTATGGAACCTGAAGCAGCCGTTAAACATCCAGGTTTTGAACAGCCAAAGCATGCGTCTGAATAAAACGGGTTCTGGGTGGTACAGCCTGCCCCATTAACATATCAAAGGTCAAATCAGCCTGGGCAGCATCTTCGATGGATACCTGTAACAAAGTACGGTTCTCCGGGTTCATCGTCGTATCCCATAATTGTTCGGGATTCATCTCTCCCAGACCTTTATAGCGTTGTAATCCAACTTTATCTGGACTGACACCAAAATCATTTATGATTTTTTCTTTTTCCTGTTCAGTATAGGCATATTGTTTCTGATTTTTATAACTGATGAGGTATAAAGGTGGTTGTGCAATATATAAATTGCCATTTTCAATGATTTTTTGCATGTAACGGAAGAAGAAAGTAAGCAAGAGCGTGCGGATATGACTTCCATCCACGTCAGCATCGGTCATGATAATAATCCGGTGATAGCGTAAATTACTGAGATCAAAATTGTCACCAATCCCAACCCCCAGTGCAGAGATCATGGATTTGATTTCCTCATTGGATAAAATTTTATCCAGACGTGCTCGTTCGGTGTTGAGGATCTTGCCACGCAAAGGTAAAATCGCCTGAAATTGACGATCCCGTCCCTGTTTGGCTGAACCACCAGCCGAATCCCCTTCCACGATGTAAATTTCAGATTGTAACGGGTCACGTGAGGAGCAATCTGCTAATTTCCCGGGTAAAGTCATAGATTCTAACGCGGATTTTCGAATGACCAGATCGCGGGCTTTCCTGGCTGCATCTCTTGCTCTGGCGGAGGTTAAACATTTGGTCACAATCGCTTTTCCGGCGTTTGGGTTTTCTTCTAAAAATTCTGCAAAACCCTCTGTGACCACCTGCTGGACGACGGTCTGAACTTCAGCATTCATTAATTTCACTTTGGTTTGTGATTCGAATTGCGGATCAGGAACTTTCACACTAACAATTGCTGTTAAACCTTCACGTGTATCATCGCCCGAAAAATTGGGATCGTTTTCTTTTATTAATTGGTTGCGACGGGCATAATCATTGATGACTCTGGTTAACGCAGTCCGCAGACCGGTCATATGGGTGCCGCCATCAATCGTATTGATGGTATTCGCAAACGAATAGACTGACTCAGCGTAAGCGTCGGTATATTGCAAAGCTGTTTCCACACTGATTCCTTCCAATTCCTTTTCTACGAAGAATACAGTGTGTAAATTCTCACGATTGCGATTAATATAGCGGACGAAAGAAATAATGCCACCATCAAAATAATATGTTGCTTCCCGATTTGTACGTTCATCCATCAGGCGAATCTTTACTTTTCGGGTAACAAATGCCATCTCCCTGAATCTTTGTGAAAGTGTTTCAAAGCGGTAATCAATATCATCCTTGAATATTTCTTTATCGAATTTATATGTGGTAACGGTGCCGGTGATGTTCGGATCACACTCACCAATTACTGTCACCGGACCTTGTGGGATACCTTTGCGGTATTCCTGGGAATGCATTAACCCTTGTTGGTACACAGTAACTTTAAACCACTCCGAAAGTGCATTGACAGCCGAAGCACCCACGCCATGCAAACCACCTGAGACTTTATAGCTGCTATGACCAAATTTACCGCCAGCGTGTAATACAGTGTGAACTAATTGAAGTGCAGAAACTTTTTTCTCCGGATGAATATCAACCGGGATGCCTCTGCCATTGTCTTTCACTGTTACGCTGCTATCGGCATGAATTTCAATACTGATATCATCACAATATCCAGCCAGAGCTTCATCGATAGAATTATCTACAATTTCATATACCAGGTGGTGCAATGCTTTGATATCTGTTCCACCAACATACATTCCCGGTCGACGACGAACAGCTTCAAGACCTTCCAATACCTGAATATCTTTTGCACCATATGATGAATTATCTAAATTGGTGGTTATTGCCACATATCCTCCTGGATCTGAACTCATTCGAAGTAGCAGATCATTATTTTTGAATAATTTTTATTCTCTCTAAAATTTCTTTTGTCCAATCACAACTTTTCTGATAGTAAATAAAACTCGCAGCAATCAGTGCGGTATAGATATATGCATGCCCGGTTATACCGATCAGGGTCAACCAGGAGTCGCTTGGTGCTGCGATCCATAATAAATCAAGTCCCTGTGCAATTAGAATAGCTGCCAGCAAAAACATCCCTGTCCCTGGAAGATAGGAGCGAACCACCTTGATCGAGTGTAGAATGGACTGGATTATTCCCATATCCTGGGCATAAACACCATGGGGAGAGAAGATTAATGGAATTAATAACCAGATTAAAATAAAGGTTGAAATTATTAATAAAATTTGCGAAATTACCGGACTAAATAATGAAAATAATGAGACAACAAATAACACCGGCATAATAAGAACAATCAGAATAATAACCAATAGAATGGATAGACCAACACCCTTGACAATTTTTTTGATCAGTTCTGAAGGATTGATTTTTTCTTTTTTTACTCTTGTGGTATAAGCAATTGTGCTCAAATACAAACTTCCCAGGAATAAACCAATGAAAATAAATAACCCGGTAACGAAAAGAATTAACCCAATTGAGGGGATATCATAAGCAATAGGAGACCCAAGCGGTGTTTCCTTTATCCCCTGACCGGACAAAAGGCTGGGGATACCAAATGGGAAGGTTGATAAACTATTGGTGAGATTGATTCTGCTGAGAATGATGTCCATTTCCGTTTGTGATGTTTCAAGAAGTTGACGCATCTCCGAGTTGTTATAGGTAATTAGAGTCTGGATGGCATTGGAATAGATCGGTTTTAGTAATTTATCCAGCTTCAATTGCGGCCCAAACCAGATTAATAGGTCCAAACCCAGAGGAAACAAGATTAATCCTATATGGTTTGCGACTGTGTTAAACCCAGCCAAAAGAGTGGGGATCAGTCGAGGTGGAGCAAGCTTTTGATCATATATTTTTGTATTCATTCAACCCCTAATTTTACCACACATCCGGGTTTTCTCGGTTATTTGTTCTAAAATTACTGGCAATAAAACTCATTTGTCGTTACAATTTTCACATGCCTAAAACGAATCAAATCCCTGATCTCAGCCGTCTGAGTGTCATATCTGCTGTGATCATTCTGGCATATGGGTTGGTACCTTTCGTTCAAATACCAGCACAGAGTATTGTGATCCGATTGCCCTGGGTGGTTTTTAATTACGATCTGGATTTTGGCACGGTTGTCTCCATTCTGGTTGCGTTTTTAGCTGCCTTTGGAGCGGATTGGTTAATTCAAACTCATCCCAATAAAGGAAGCCAATCCTTCATTCACCATAGTTTAGTTCCGGCGTTGACGGCCTGGGTGATTGGCGTACCCTTATCTTTTCTGGAGGTGGGGATTGAATGGTGGATGGTGGTGGCCTTAGGCGGCACTTTATTAGCTTTTATCCTGGTGGCTGAATATTTGGTGGTTGATACGAACAGTGCCTCTCATTTACCTGCCAGCCTGGGATTAACTGCTATTTCCTTCGCATTGTTTTTGGTTTTAGCAATTGCATTACAGTCATCTGGAGTGCGTTTATTTTTATTATTGCCAGCCTTAACAGTTACAATTTTTTTCCTTGTCTCCAGAAGTTTTTATTTACGAACTGCAGGGGACTGGAACTGGTTCTGGTCACTTGGCATTACATTATTTATTGGTCAGATTGCCCTGGGATTACATTACCTTCCCATCCGCCCACTGTCCTTTGGTCTGGTGTTGGTAGGGATTGCCTATCCGCTGACGTTGTTGATCATCGCACACAAGGAGGGCAAGCGGGGTATCAATCTGTTAATTGAACCCCTGGTCCTTTTAATTTTCCTTTTCTTTCTGGCATTGATCACCAATGGATAAACTATTTATTCCCCAGGAAATATCAAAAAAAGTGCTTGCTTACGTTATGGAAAAAATGCCCGAAGAAGCCTGTGGGTTGCTGGCCGGTCGCGATAACAAAGTCAGCCTGGATCTTCCGATAACCAATCAACTTCATTCTCCGGTGAAGTATTCCATGGAGCCAATGGAATTATATTTGGCACTGGAAAAGATCGAAGAAATAAAGTTAGATTTATTGGCGATTTATCATTCTCATCCGAAAGGTCCAGCCAACCCATCAGAAACTGATATTAAAGAATTCTTATATCCTGGGGTTGCAACTATTATCTGTTTTCCTGAATCTAATGTATGGAAGATGAAAGCTTTCCTGATAGAAAATGACTGGTATACTGAAATTAAATTGGTAAACTATTAGATAGCGTATCGAATGAATGTTTCAAGTGTTTCTGTAAATAAAGAAGTGTAAGAGGGATCAATGATCGAATTTGGAAATGTCCTGCTGGTATTAATCATTGCGTATTTAATGGGTTCAATCCCATTTGGGTTCTTCGTGGTTAAATTAGTGAATGGGCGTGATGTGCGACTGGTTGAATCCGGAAGGACGGGGGGAACCAATGCTATGCGCGCGGCTGGTGTAGGCGCAGGCGTTCTGACCGCGGTTCTGGATGTGCTCAAGGGTGCGGCTACAGCCTGGGTTGTGAGTTGGTTGGTTCCCCAGCAACCGTGGGTGCAGGTTTCTGCAGCATTGTTTGCAATTATTGGACATAATTACTCAATATTTTTGGTGCATCGAAAAGATGGAAAATGGGCATTACGCGGGGGAGCTGGAGGAGCAACTGCTCTAGGGGGAGCGATTGCACTTTGGAATCCGATTGTATTTATTATCCTCCCGGTGGCCTTTTTGGTTTATCTTTTTATCGGTTATGCATCAGTCACCACCATGAGCATTGCTTTGATAGCGATGATCATATTTATCATTCGTGCCATTATGGGATTATCTCCCTGGGCTTATGTGATTTATGGCGCACTGGCTTTGCTGGTTCTGGTTTGGGCTCTACGACCAAATATCAAACGATTGATCGCAGGAACTGAACGAGTGGTTGGATTAAGGGCCAAGTGGTTAAAAAAGAAAGTATTTCAGGAATAAAAAACCTGTAGCGCTTTTTTATTCATCCACGATATCATCATCATAGTCATCAAAGGGTGAGTCGATCAGATCGATTCCTTCAGCCTGAGCATATTGGTTTAATAAGTATCTGACATTATTTTGATGCAATGAATTTCCCAGTCCAGCCAGAACAACCCTGCTTTTTCCACAACTTTCAACATCGATAGCAGCGGCTGCTTTCAATGGATATTTATTGCTTAATGCGTCTTTAACTTTTACTTTAAGTGTTTTTAAGTAATTGATATTTTGTTGAATCGTCTCTTCAATCTCACCCCGTAGAATAATATCACCATGACCCTGGATAATATTCTCCAGTCCGAGATTGGTATAGGATTTGAGAGAGGCTATCAATTGTTCGATATCTCCCTGGACAAAATAGGGAATGGGTAAAAATGAATCTGCTGCAAATAAGACCCGGTCCTCTTCGATCAAAACTGAAATGCCATCTGCGCTGTGACCTGGGGTTGGAAATAAAATCAAATTCTTTTTTCCAACCCGTAACGACATATTACCACTTTCGAATGTAAGATGCGGGTACACTAATTTGATAGGTTTAAAAATTGGATTTTGCTGAATGGCTTGATCCAATGATGCCTGACCCTGTTCCAGTTGAAGTTTTCTACATAATTCGTGGCTGATGATGGTTGCCCCTGGAAAAAAACAATTACCCCAGGTATGATCAGCATGAAAATGGCTGTTAATAATGTATTGCACAGGAACTTCAAGGTTATTCTCAATGTAATTTTTCATTGCAATTGTTTCTTCAGGAATGGGGAGGGTATCAATTACAACAGCCCATTTCGGCCCGGTGATCACGCCTGCAGTTACTTGAGCATAAACTTCACTTTGGAACCAATAAACATTTTCAGATACGCGTTCTCGCTGCATCTATCAATCTCCAATATAAGTATCGCGTTGTTATTTAACAATTAAGAAGAATAGCACATTCAAATTGAAAAGTCAAAAAAATCATTCTTCAAGATCATCTGGTGAATGATCTTTGTTTTTCCTGTTATCAGGTAATAATGGCAACATCATGTACCCCTTTTTCCAAAGGAAATAACCGATCAATAATACCAAAGAAAGTCCGATAAGGCTACCCAATAAAGGATAAACCCAGGAAGAATCTTTTTCTCCGGCCTCTGGTCTGGGAACCGATGTTGGTTTGGCGCTGAAGGTTGTACCAGGTTTTGGGGTTTGAACAGTTGTTTCAATGCCGGGAATGACAGTTGCCTGACTTTCCTCTGTTCCTGGTTCCGGATATCCTTCTGCTGGTTGTGTTGCGTTTTCTGGATTGGGATATGCATCTCCGGTTGGCGTTTCGCCGCCGACAGGGCCGGGATAGCCACTGTCAGGAGTGGAATTGCTGGTCGTTGGGGCTGGATATCCAGGCGGATTTGTTTTCACGACGAAGCTGGTTCTGGTCGGGCTGCGGTAAGGAATTAAAAAAGGAGTGCGTGTATTGGTTGCTGTCTGAAAACGAGTGCGTGTAGGCGTTAAGGTTACTGTGCTTGTTCCGGTTATCGTGGGTGTTGTCGATATTGTTGGTGTTGTGGTAATGGTGACTGTAGGGGTAACTGTGATGGTGGAAGTAATTGTGATGGTCGACGTGACAGTGGTTGTTGGTGTCAATGTTGGGGGAGCGGGAGTAGCGCTGATGATATTGGAATACACCGACAATAAATTTGTCCCAACGATTTCCAAACGGTAATCATACCCGGTCAGGTTGGTTACATTGGTGTCCACAAATGAGTAATCTGCACCAGAGGCATCCGTACCGGTATGCACAATGAAGGGACTGACCCGGTTGAATGAGAAACTACCGGTTGGTCGTCTTTGCACATAGAACCCAGCAGTATTCAATTCACTGGCTGTCGACCAGGTGATATCCACTTGCATATTGCCAGGGCTCGCAGTGAAACTGGTTAGCACTGCCGCAGCCGGTTGACCGACCAAACCGACTACAAAAGGTGTATAGTTCAAATCATTAGAGATACCCGGCCGGCCTGAGGTATCAATTTGTACGGAGATCTCTTTATTTTGGAGGTTGCAGGTTGTCACCTGACCATTTGCTCCTCCTGCAGAAGGTCCGTTCGGAGCTTTCCCTGTGGAATTCCATCCCGTGGTGATCAACTGATCTGGATCGTACCACCATAAAGGGAATAATGCTGGATTACTCTGTCCGCAATACGTGCTGGATTCAATATTTGCAATACAGGCAGCATTAAGGTCATATTTCATGAAAATATTTAATTCCTGAATACTTGTTAATCCTTGTGCCAGGAAAATATCATAATAATTATTGCAGGGAACCAGCGTAGAAGTTGATCCTGAGTTTAAGAACGGTGTATTTACTGTATTATTGCCATGGTTAACGATGAAGATATCAAAATCCGGGTTATCCTGGGTTGTGGCAGGTCTTTGAACAGCAATTTTATTTTCGAAGTAAGATTTTTTTGTTGAAGTGACGGAAACCATTTGAGCTTGTACACCTGGGTTATTCAAATTATCAAGGATGGCACTACCCAATCGTTTTCCGGATTGAGATGTGCAGTCAGGTGCTGCAACCCCTGGCATTACGCCGATTCCCCAGAAATTATGGTCTACCAAACCAAGATCTTTACTGCTACAACTAACCTGCACTCCGGAACGATTGTTGAATATATTATTTGCAACTGCATTTAGTTTCCCGGTTCCGGTGGCGCCAGGTTTCACAAGGGCGTATCCGCTATTACTCGTAATGTTATTGAAGCGGATCGATACATTTCCAGGTTGGTTAATGATTCGAATAGCATCCTTGCCGTTGTTCAGATTATTCGAAAAAATCTGGATATTTTGTGAACTATCGATAACCAGCAAGTCGCGGTTTGGAAGACTGCAAATACCATCATTGATGGATAAATTTTGAAGGGTAATTTCATTATTCAGGGATAGTACCGGTTGCGTACAAATGAAGGATTCACTTGTGATTTTTGCATCAATGATGCCTTGTATAGTCACCGCTTTATTAATTACCACCGTATTGCTTTTGACCGGATAAATTCCAATTATATTAATTGTGGAACTGGGATCAACCACATCAATAGCATCCTTCAAACCAGTTCCAAGTCCTGTAGACAGATCATCTTTCGAATTTACAAAACATGGAGTGCTTATTCCGCACGTTGCTGCGTCTTTGGCAACATAAACTGTACTTCCGACAGGGGCGATGGATAAATAATTGAAAGATTGTTCGGATTGAGACCAGGCTGTTCCATTCCATTCGAAAACTCTGATTAATGTTGAACCACCTACGTTTGCAGATTTTCCTACCCGAAAGTAAAAATCAAGGGTATCACCAAAGAAGGTGGAATTGAGCGCTGTTGAAACACCCTGACTCAAAACATAATTCGTAGGGGGGACGCCACAATGAGACAGGTCCGTCGTGTAGGTTGCGCCAGACACTTTACCGTTTGATTCGAATCCAACATCGGTGACTGCCCAGTTATCCGGGGTGAATAAACAAACCTGGATATTGGTCTCTTGCGCCGGCAGGTAGTTCAGTAAATCAAAACTCGTACGGAAATTCAGCCGCTGACCGGCTGCACAACCTCCCTGTGGACAGCTAGTGGGGCTGATCAGCGTTATGCTGGAGGATTTCAACGGAGAAGCAAGAATACTGGCAACAGAAATAGCCAATCCAATGAAGACAGATAATAAAAAAAACCAGCGAAAAAACTTCTTCTTCACACAACCTCTCAGTGGAAATCTGATAGAACGATTATACAGTATTCAATTCTAAAAAAGAACTGACCAGAAATTTTTCGGTGGTGATTGATCCCGGATTGTTGCAATACCAATTGAACTTATTGCAATACTTTGCTGAGGAAAAGTTTGGTGCGTTCGTTGGTTGGATTGGTGAATAAGACATTTGGTGGTGCTTCTTCTACGATCAGACCCTCATCCATCAAAATTGCCCGGTTCGCAGCAGCTCTGGCAAAACCCATTTCGTGCGAAACCACCACCATGGTCATTCCTTCTTTGGCCAAAGCTGTCATGACATCCAGAACTTCCTGGATCATCTCCGGATCCAATGCACTGGTAGGTTCATCAAATAACATGATTTTTGGATTCATTGCCAGAGCCCGAGCGATTGCCACGCGTTGTTGCTGACCGCCGGATAGTTGTAATGGATAGACATGCGCTTTTTCCGGGATGCCAACTTTTTCCAATAATTGCATACCAGTTTTTTTTGCTTCCACCGGGTTGCGTTTTCTTACTACTGTTTGGGCCAAAGTTACATTTTCTAATACACTTAAATGCGGGAAAAGATTAAATTGTTGAAAGACCATGCCAACTTCTGTTCGTACGACATTAATGTTCTCAGCGGAATCCAATGTTATACCATCCACGACGATTTGACCTTTATCAAATTCCTCCAGGCGGTTAATGCAGCGCAATAAAGTCGATTTACCAGAGCCTGATGGGCCGATGACCACTACAACCTCGCCTTTATAAATATCCAGGCTGACCCCCCGTAAGGCATGTACATGACCAAAATATTTGTGTATCCCTTCGATATGAATAATAGGTTCCATCTTATCGCTCCAGCTTCGTTTTTCGTTCAATCCAGGTCACGATTCTGGCGGAGAAGAGGGTCAACACCAGATACAGCAATGCTACCATTACCCAGGTTTGTATGGGAATAAAATTGGCTGCCATAAACTCACGCCCACGCCGGGTGATATCTGCAACAGCCACGACACTGACCAGTGAGGAGTCCTTCAGCAATGTAATAAATTCATTTCCTACTGGCGGAAGAATCACACGAATTGCCTGAGGAAGAATAATAAATCGCATTGATTGAAAATAATTCATTCCTAAACTGCGGGCAGCTTCCATCTGCCCTTTGGAGATACTTTGAATGCCTGCCCGATAAACTTCACTCATGTAGGCAGCATAGCAGAATGTCAGTCCAATAATTGCCATCAGAATGGGATTGGCACGATATTTAATCAATCCCTCAATTGACAAAAAATTTCCTAATCCCTGTATGACTGATGGAAAAGCGAAGTACCAGAACATCAATTGCACCAATAAAGGAATCCCGCGCACCAATTCAACATAAACTGTTGCTGCGCCATTTAATATTTTATTGGTGGATATTCGACCGAGCCCCGCCAACAGTCCAAAAAATAAAACCAGGACAAAAGAAACCAGCGTCGTGTAAATTGTGACACCGATACCATCTGAAACAAATAATAAAATTCGTTTGAAAGGATCGGGTTTAAAAGTAATTAATAAAAAAATAATGACAATGACAGCAACAAGTAATAACCACCAGCGATCAAAATAAAAACTTTTTTTATTGCCAGTGTTTTCCTTTGTTTCACCCGGTTTTATTGAAGAAACCATGCGTTTGCTCCATATTAAAAAGCCTGGGAAGTAGCTTCCCAGGCTTTTGACCTAAAAATTATTCGCCTGCCAGATATTTAGCAGCCAATTCAGCCACAAATCCTGAGTCAATAACAGCTTTTAATGCTGGGTTAATTTTATCCAAAAGGTCCTGACGATCTTTACAAAGGGCGATACCGTAAAATTCATTTGTGAATACTTCACCGACAGTCATGAGTTTTGTCGGGTTTTTCTCGATAAAACCTAATGCGGTTGGATAGTCGGCGATCACTGCGTCAATCTGGCCATTCATCAAATCAAGAAATGCCAGATCATAGGTGTCATAGGGTTTATATTCAACACCTTCGATTGCCTGTGCTTCAATTTCTCCTGTGGTTCCTAATTGTGCACCGATAATCTTTCCACTTAAATCAGCCTTACCCATGATCTCATTATTACCAGATTTCACTGTAATAATTTGGCCGGCATCAATATATGGTTCACTGAATAGGAATTGAGCCTTCCGTTCATCTGTAATGGTAATGGCAGCAATAGCCATATCATACTGACATTCGGACAAACCAGCCAGCATAGGGTCAAATGGCAAATTGATGAATTCATATTGAATGCCCGCCTGGGCAGCAACTGCTTCCATCAACTCAATATCAAACCCAATCAATTCCTTGGTTGCTTCATCCACCATTTCAAAGGGTGGAAATGTGGCATCAGTGGCGATTGAAACCACTTCAGAGGCAGGATAACCTGCATCTTCCTGAACAACAGCGGGCTCTTCCATAGGATACCCTTGTTCTTCCATGGCTGGTTCGGTTGCCTTTGTTTGGGCACAAGCACTTAAAACCAAACTTGTGACCATTAATAAAGACATGATTACAAAAAAGCTTTTTTTCATGATTCTCCTCCGAAAAATATTGTGAAATTTGTTATACAGGGGATTGATACGCTACATTAAATTATAGCATCTTAATGAATGCAAGTCGGCTGCCATTCATCCAAAAAAATTGGTATTATTCTTCCTTTTGCATAGCCAGTTTGTTAGAAAATGAATGGATGATACAATTTATTTTGATTGGAAAAGGAGCGGTATTAAATGGAAATAATTCAGAGAGTAATTATCTTTGTTTTGGATGGGGTGGGTGCTGGTGCTGCACCTGATGCTGACATATACGGCGATGTAGGCAGTAATTCATTATCCAATACAGCCAAGGCTATGGGAGGGTTGAATTTGCCCAATCTGGAATCAATCGGTTTTGGCAGGATTACCACGATGCAAGGTGTTGATCCTGTGGATCCGGCCAGCGGATCTTTTGGTAAATTAACTCCTCGCTCCGCAGGCAAGGATTCTGTCACGGGGCATTGGGAATTGATGGGGATTTATCTAAAAGAACCTTTCCCGGTTTTTCCGGATGGCTTTCCCCCCGCGGTTATTCAGAAATTCAAAGAGTTAACCGGGTTGGATGTTTTAGCGAACAAACCTGCTTCAGGAACCGCTGTCATTCAGGAATATGGTGAAGAGCATATGCTCACCGGGAAACCGATCGTTTACACCTCGGCTGATTCTGTGTTTCAGATTGCCGCCCATGAAGACATCATTCCCATCAAAAAATTGTATGAAATTTGTGAAATTGCCAGATCGATGTTGGTGGGGGATTATGGTGTCGGCAGAGTAATCGCGCGACCCTTCATTGGTGAAAGAGCGGGAGAGTTTCAACGCACCAGCCATCGTCATGATTATCCACGTTTTCCTGAATCAGATACGATCATGGACAAGCTGATCAAAGCAGGGTTCGAGGTATATGCTACCGGAAAAATTGATGATTTATTTGGTCATCGGGGGATCAGTGTTACGAATCACACCACCAACAATCATGACTCAATTCTGGCTACTATTGATTTTATGAAGAAAGATTTCAACGGGTTATTATTTGCCAATTTGATTGAGTTTGATCAGATCTACGGCCATCGCAATGATCCGCGCGGATATGCCGATGCGCTGGAAGAATTTGATCGTTTTATCCCGCAAATTAAAGAGAACATGAATTCGGGTGATATGGTGATCGTTGTTTCAGACCATGGGGTTGATCCAACGACAGCAAGTACAGATCATTCCCGGGAGTTTAGTCCATTGCTCATTTTTGGTGAACAAGTTAGGGCAAATATAGACCTGGGTATACGTGGATCATTTGCGGATGTTGGCGCAACGATCGCAGAAATATTCTCACTCCAACCTCCTCAAATTGGTGTAAGTTTTTTGGAAAAAATCAAGAAAACACCAGATGCTTAGAAGTGCCCATTGCAGGCTCGCTGACCCTGCTGGTGGGTATGAATCCTGCGAATGCCTCCTTTGCGACATTGAACATTCGATTAGCAACTTTGTGGTTTGGAATTGCCTCAGGTCTATTTACCTGGCTAATCTCTCTTGAATTACTCGGGTTTAAGGAAAAACAATATGCAAAAGTGGAAAACTGAACTTCATTGTCACACCGCAGCCTCTCCGGATTGTTTGGTAAAAGTAGAAGATTTAATCAGAGTGGCTAAAATGCGAGGATTACAGCGCCTGGCGATCACAGACCACAATACGCTCCGAGGAGCTATGTATGCAAAAAGCCTGGAACCGGAATTAATCATCATAGGTGAGGAGGTATTAACCACCCGAGGTGAGCTATTGGCATTTTTTGTGAAGGAAGAAATTCCACGTGGGCTCACCCCCATTGAGGCGATCAGACGCTTGCGTGATCAGGACGCATTCATCAGCGTTTCACACCCTTTTGACCGCCAGCGACATGGGTGGGAGTTGCAGGATTTGACTGAAATTTCACCCTTGGTGGATGCAATAGAAATTTTCAATGCACGCTCGTTTATTGCAGCCATCAATCATCAAGCCAAAAATTTTGCCGAGGCGAACAATTTAAGGGGAACTGTGGGATCAGACGCACATTCTTTGATAGAGGTTGGGCGTTCATATCAAATATTAGCACCTTTTAATGATGCAGCGACAATGAGGGAGTCTTTTTTGAACCCGGAATATGTGAAGAAAACTTCGTCAGCATTGATCAGGATCACATCAACCTATGCAAAATGGGTCAAAAGAATATTTGGTAAAGAGCGGTTTCCGATATAATGGTTTCAATGGACCAGTTTGTGAACAACGCCCAGCAATTATTGAATATTCGTTTAAGTGAGGCTCAAGTAGAATCTTTTCAAATTTTTCAACAGGAGTTGACTGCCTGGAATGAAAAATTTAATCTGACTGGTATTCGCGATATTGAACAGATCCGAAATAAACACTTTCTTGATTCGTTAACCTGTGTGCTTGCCTGGGGGGATAGCCGGCCTAAAAACTTGATCGACATAGGTACCGGCGCAGGTTTCCCTGGAATCCCGTTAAAAATCATTTTTCCAACGATGCGATTAACACTGGTTGAATCGATCGGGAAAAAAACGAAATTCTGTCAACACATGGTTGATACACTCAAACTGGACCAGGTCGAAATCATTCAGGATCGGGCTGAGGTAATAGGTCAGAATGTGAAGTATCGTGAAAAATTTGATTGGGCAATTGCCAGAGCAGTGGCGAACTTACCCGTCCTGGTAGAATTATTGCTGCCATTGGTTAGATTAGGGGGTGGAGTCATCGCACAAAAAGGAGAAAGCGGCCCTGCAGAAGCGCAAAAAGCCAACAATGCAATCCACATTCTAGGCGGGTCCTTACGACAATTATTACCGGTGACAATACCCGGGGTGGTGGAAGAGCGATACCTCGTCATCATTGATAAAAAAGCCAGAACTCCGAAAACATACCCACGGCGAACCGGAATTCCAGCAAAGCATCCCTTGACCTGAAGTGGTGCTCAGGTTCGTATTACTCCCTGATTGATATGCCAGATGGTGGATTGTTTTGTAAAATCAGCTGAGAATAATTTCAAGTCGGTCGTAGTCAATAAAGTCTGGTCACCTTCAGAAATTGCCAGTAATAATTGTTCACGCCGTTTATGATCCAATTCAGCCAGTGTTTCATCCAATAAGAGGACTGGTTTTTCGCCGGTTCGATTTTTCATAAATGCCAGTTCACCCAATTTTAAGGCCAGCATTGTTGTGCGGATTTGCCCGCGGGATCCGTAATTTCCTAAATCTATATTGTTAACGAGAAATCTTAATTCATCCCGATGAGGGCCAATAGTGGTGACACCTCGTAAAATTTCTTCCTTTTGTTTTTTCTTCAGTGCAGCCAGGAAAGCATCCTTGATGGGAGTGGGATGGTTAGTGGATTCAAAAAAGCCAGCGGAGTCATTTTCTTCGAATAAAGCCGGTTGATATGAAAACCGCAGGATCTCCTGATCATTGGTTAATGAGCGGTGGATTTGATTGGCTAACACTTCGATCTCATAAATGGCTTTGGAACGGGAAAATTGTAGAAAAGCCCCTTTCTCTGCTAATAAATCATCCCAATAATTTAATTGAGAGAGATCAGTATTTCGTTCAGCAACTTGCTTTAACAAAGCGTTGCGTTGATTAAGCGTCAGCATGTACTCACTCAATGCTTTTGCATATCCTGGTACTACCTGGGCTAAAGCCAGATTGAGATAGCGCCTGCGCTCCTCTGGGCCACCTTCGATGATGCGGGTCATATAAGGCAGGAAAATGACAGCATTGAATAAACCAACCGCCTGATGAGCTGATCGTTTTATGCCATCGACTAATATTTCTTTCCTGAATCGAAAACCATTTTGTGCACCATTCTGTTCCAGGATCAAACGAATTTCAATTTGATGCTTGTTTTCTCCCCGTGAAAAATCGGCTACCATTCTGGAAACAGGGAGTGTTTCTTCGAGAGCCAAAAAACTGATTACCTGTCGATCGGTACTGGATTGTATGGATGTGAAGGTAGAAAAAAAGTACACCGCTTCCAAAAGGCTGGTTTTTCCCTGCGCATTATCCCCTTCTAATAAAAGAATCCGCCGGGGCATTTCCATGTCCAGGCGGCTAAAAGCACGAAAATTCGTTAGTGAGAGATGGGTGATAAACATGAATAGAAGGTAACCATATCCTTATTCAGGGAGTTTTTCCGTTTCCTCCTGCGGAGGTTGCCAGATGCGGGTGGCACGATCTGTGAAAAGAATGCCTTCCAGATGGTCGATTTCATGCTGAAAGATTCTAGCCAGCCACCCGGATGCTTTGATTTTCACCGGTTTGCCTAGTTTATTGAAGCCTTTTACCACAACTGCAGAGAAACGTTCGACTTCTCCGACCAGATTGGGAATAGATAAACATCCTTCGATGCCTAGTTCAGTCTCTGGTGATGTTTTAATGATTTCGGGATTAATCACAGCATAGGATTTCGGTTTTACCCCCTCATCCTCAGCATATTCCACCACAATCACTCTTTGAGAGATGTTAACCTGGGGTGCAGCCAATCCAACACCGGGTGCTAAACGCATGGTTTCAAACATATCATCAATCAGGATTGACAAATCTTTATCAAAATTTGTTATTTTGTGAGCTTTTCTTCTGAGTACTTCATCAGGAATAATTACAACTTCTCTTAACGCCATATTTCACCTAATTATTAACGGATTACCCGCCTTGATTTTCAAAATTCTCCTATATTGTACCCTGAATTTCCTTCATCTGGATTGTTTTCGTCCAATTTAGGTTTTGTCTGAACCACTTCGTGATAGATCTCAATCCATTCAGCAACTTCATCCCGCAGGGCTTCTTTTTCTCTTTTTTTCTGTTTCTGATTAAATTGCTGGTATTTTTCAAAAATATCCTGTTGTGCTTCGGATGGTTTGTACACATAATCAAATGTAAACGTAGTGTCACCAACCCGAATAAATACGGTGCCAAAATTTAGAATCAAACTGATTAATCCAAGTCTTTCGAATTCGACAGTTTGAATATTTTTAATCGGAGCGGATCTTCTTTGTTCCTGCCCCAATGGCTTTTTATACAAATCTATCAATTGATCGTCGGTAACCATATAACGATCATTGCGCCAATCCCAGTATTGGTATAACCACCAGAGAAATAATATCAATCCAATTCCCAATTGTACGAAAAGAATAATATCAAAGTTAATGGATGGATAAAATTCAAAAATTGAGTAAACAAACACTAAAAATAATAGTAATAAAGCCAGGCTGGACCAGATCACTTTTTTGAGAAGGATAAACCAGTGGGTGCGATATATGATGACCCCATTCGTTTCAGTTCGTAAGCCAAATAAAGTCGAAAGAAATTCCATCAAGCCACTTGATTTCACTTTGAGAGGAAGTTGAGCCTGATCGAATTCATCCGGTTCGTTTTCTTCTTCATATTCTCCGGGTTCACGACGATCTAATCCAATACGACTGCGGAGCATGTCTTCTTTTGTCATGCGTTGTAATTTGTTCGTCTGATTGGAAGATCTTCCGCGTTCATCATTTACCAATCTGACAATCAGCTCAGGTTTATACATTTTTTTCAAATTAACCACCCCGGTAAACGTGCGGATGATTACATCTCCATAGCCGATCCAGCGCCCAATTTGGGATGTTCTGGTTTCGACGGAGAGAATTGCATCCAGCGGGGCTTCCTGGCGACTTTCATAAAATAAGGCGACCTTCTCTAGGGCAACTACTCTACGGTTGGTAATAATGGAAAAATCATTTGACCAATCAATCAATTTCCAGAAAAACCAACCCAGAAACAGTAAAGTGGTGAAACCGAAGAGAATTGGTACCCATGTACTTTGTGGAGGGATGAGAAAATAAAGATAAATAAACAAAAAGAGAGAGGAAAACCCAAGAAACATTGGGGGAAGCAGTCCTAACCAGAGGAAGAAACCATGTTTTCGGGCTACAAAGTGAACAGCCTCGCGTGGACCACGCCAATTGAACGGATGTTTGAGGAATAAACGGTAACTTTTAATCGTCAATTGGATCGGTTCGAGGATTTCAGGATAGGTCTCGATTAACTCTTCAACCTGTTCCTGCTTAACATGAATGGCGATGACATTAGAGATTGCCTGAGCGGTCACTTCGCGGTAACGATCAAAAGCCAGTCCTTCTTCTCCAAAATAATCACCTTTCTGACATATGGATATTTCTTCCGGATCCTGGTCTGTTTCTTTCTGGAGGGAAACACGACCACTGAGGACAATGTAAAATCCATCAGCATCGCTTCCGTCTTCGAAGATAATTTCATTCTGTTTGAAGAAGACTGTATCCATTTGCTCACTGATGGTAAGCAATTCTTCTTCATTCAACATATCGAAAAAATGAATGTTGCCCAGAACTTCCAATATTTCCTGAGAATAATCCACCATAATTTTTAAGTATATCCTATGTGAATAAAAATCTCGCGTCAGAATCTGGTAGAATCGGTTGGTAACTATGCGGAATATTGGTATTATCATCACCAGAGGAATCTCCATCATTTTAATCGTCATTACGGTTGTAATTGTCGTTGTTCAACTAATCAGTTACAGCAGAATTAGAGCCAGCTTGCCGATTGGGTCAGTGATTGGTGGGGTGCCTGTTGGAGGGTTGGACCGTCAGACAGCTGCCGACCGGCTTATCAAAGCCTTTAGTCTGGCTGTTGAGATTCGTTATAACGAAGCGGTAATCCAAATTCGGCCATCATCCATCGGTTTTGAGCTGGATCTGGACAGTATGTTAACTGCTGCTGATCAGCAAAGGATTACCGAACCATTCTGGAGTGGGTACTGGGATTTTCTATGGGGGAGATTTCCGGATCCCGACCCTATCCCATTACGCTACTCACTTTCTGTGGATCGGTTGAAATCTTATTTGCGGGATGAGATTGCGGTCCGGTATGACCAACCTGCAACAGCTGCCATTCCCATTCCGGGCAGTACACAATTCCAGGCCGGTAACCCGGGTACCAAACTGGATGTCGATCGGGCAGCAATTTTGATTGAAGATGCTCTCAAATCTCCTGTTATGCGAACGATTAACTTAACTTTTAGCCAGATTGAACCTGCCAGACCATCATACTTAAATCTTGAGGTGTTGTTGAAGCAGGTACTGGACAGCACCGGGTTCGATGGATTGACCGAAGTTTATCTGCTGGATCTGAAAAATTACCAGGAAATTAATTTTGCCTATCAGCAAGGGCAATCAATTCGTCCGAATATTGCTTTTACAGCAGCCAGTACCATGAAGATCCCGATTATGGTTTCAGTGTTTAATCGTGCACGAGATCCCATATCACCTGATATTTTCAATCAAATGGAATTAATGATTGAAAGATCGGAAAATGATCCAGCTGACAGATTAATGGAGAATGCTCTCGGGGGGAATCTGGGACCTTTATTAGTGACGGATGATCTGGAGTTATTGGGTTTTGAAAATACTTTTTTGACCGGGTATTTCTACCCAGGTGCACCTTTATTACGCCGTATTCAAACCCCCGCTAATAGTCGTAGTGATGTCAACACCAACCCCGATATTTACAACCAGACTACCGCTGTTGAAATGGGTATGTTGCTGGGTGACATCTACCAATGTGCCGGGCAGGATTCGGGGGCTCTGAAGGCTGTTTTTGAAAATCAGGTTACCCAGGATGAATGCCAAAAGATGATCGACTACCTCCTTCGAAACCGGATCGGTGTTTTAATTCAGGCAGGTCTTCCAGAAGCAACACAGCTGGCCCATAAACATGGTTGGATTACAGAATCAGATGGTTTAATTCATGCAATCAGCGATGCTGGCATTGTTTACACGACCGGAGGCAATTATGCCCTGGTGATTTTTATGTATCATCCTGTACAGTTGATTTTTGATAACGCTAATTATGTGATGGCGCAAATATCAGCGGCTATATACAACTACTACAACATTCCATTCGAAAATTGAGAATTTTTTTCAAAAAGTGCTTTTTTCAAGTCTGCGATTATCTCCTGTGAGGTCGTGCCCAATGCACTAAAGATTTCATCCTGTAGAGCTTCTACCAGGGGGGTATTCTTCTTAATCTTGGTCGCAAAATTGGGGTAGCGTTGTTGCAGTGCAGCCAGGCGTTCATCCAGCGAAACAATCGAATTTCCTTCAGAGAGCTTATCCGCGTAATTGACAATTTTTTCTTCCCAGGTTTGTGGTCTCGTTTCTTCTGAAACCAGATCACCAATCAGATGACGCCGGGCAATCTCCGCTAATTGAAATTGTTTTTTTGATTCGAGGAAATCAGCTGCTAAATCAGCATGATTCTTCCTCCCTTGATCCTGTAATTTGCAAAGGTCATGGGTAAGACCACCTCTGTGTGACAGTAATGGGTTGACTTTAAACCCTTTTTGTTCAAGCCAAAGCGCTAATTGGTATGCGATTGCAGCGACATTCTGCACATGTGATAATAGTGTATGGGTTGCACCGAATTCCATATACCAGCCGATACAGGTTTGATAATCAGGGAAAAAAGGTTTGCCTAAGACGTCTGAAATTTCAAAAAGATTTCTTATTTCCATGTCCTGAAGTGGCAGATGTCCAGAAGCTAACCGCCCTGCAGGGTTGAACCAGATCGATTTCCAGCCTGCCAATTTGGCCGCGACAACATCTTTGAGATAGTCATCACCAATCATGACAACCTGATCCAGGGATTGGTCCAGTTGTTTCAGGAGATTTTGGTAGAAATGGAGTTCTGGTTTTTTTGCGGATAATTCTTTGTAAGTAAAGATTTGATCGAAAAACAAGTCAAGATTTGCTCTCTTCAAAGCGCTGGATATATCCTGACGAGAGGAATCTTCTGCATTGGTAGCCAGCACCAGCTTGTAATCTGCGGAAAGAACTTTCAAAGATTGATAAGCACCCGCGACTGCCTCTACTTCTGGCCAATTCATCATTTTCCCTGGATGTTTTCCATTATCCAGCATGATTGTGTTGCACCAATCAAAAACCAATGTGGTAATCTGTCCCATATGAATTGCCATCTCCCTGTTTAAACTTAGTTCGATTATAGTGGAAAAACCAATTTGATCAAAAAGAGCGATGGTAAGGAACTCACATATCCGTTTTTTGATCGATGTCCGGACATAATTTAATAGTTTTTCTGGACACATTTTGTCATTGTCTCGTCATGGTTTAGAAATTGATTAATCATTATTTAAGTCATTCTTTAGAATATTTGTTCAGTTTAACTTAAAATGGTATAATCGCTGAATGCCTTCTCTGGTAGCCCTCGATTTGGAAACAACAGGATTAGATGCACGCAAAGATGCGATTATTGAAATTGGTGCCGTGCGGTTTAACGCATCCAGAATCGAAGCCGAATTCTCAACATTAATCAATCCGAACAGGTTGATTCCACCAGAAATTACTCAATTAACCGGTATCAGTAACCAGATGGTGATAAAAGCACCACCATTAACAGCAGTCTTGCAAGAGTTGGTCGATTTTGTGGGAGATTGCCCGGTTGTTGGTCACAATGTTCAATTTGACCTGGGTTTTCTTTTTCAGGCGAATATTCTGCGTTATGCTCAAGCCGTCGATACTTATGAAATAGCCTCCGTTCTCATGCCGCTGGCCTCCCGTTATAACCTTTCTGGTCTTTGTCAGCAACTCAATATCCCCAACCTGGGTGCACACCGTGCACTTACCGATGCTAAAATGACGCATCAGCTCTTTCTTGAATTGTATGATCTGGCGATAGAAAAACCGGTTGATCTTTTAGCCGAAATTGTTCGAATGGGCGAGCCAATTGATTGGGATGGATACTGGTTTTTTCAGGAGATTTTAAAAACCAAAATTCGGAAACAACCCATACAGGCGAAATACACCCGTAAACAGAATATACTAAACGGTTTATTTTTAGATCAGGAACTCCTGGCACAACCAATAAAACCAAATTCAGAAATAAAACCATTGGATGGTGACGCTTTGAGTGCCATCCTTGAACCGGGGGGTGAATTTTCTAAGTATTTTAAAAATTTCGAATATCGTCCCCAACAAGTGGATATGTTGCACAGTGTTTCATCCGCTTTCTCCAACCAGAATCACCTCCTGGTAGAAGTGGGGACGGGCACAGGGAAATCATTTGCTTATCTGATCCCTTCTGCTTTTTGGGCACTGGAAAATAATCACCGGGTAGTTATTTCCACCAACACCATTGCTCTCCAGGACCAACTGATTAATAAAGATATACCCGATCTGTGTGCCGCGCTGGATATTCCCTTGCGGGCTGTGGTCATTAAAGGACGTGCAAATTATCTATGCCCACGCAGGCTCGAAGCGATCCGTTTTCGCGGCCCGGAAAGCAAAGAAGAAATGCGGGTCATCGCGAAAATACTAGTTTGGATCGAAGCTGGAGGTGATGGGGATCGTACCCGTCTAAATCTGAACAGCCCAATGGAACGTGAGATCTGGCAAAGACTGAGCGCGGATGATGAGAATTGTAATGCTGAAACCTGTATGTCCAAAGCGGGTGGGATGTGCCCCTTCTATCAGGTTCGACAGGCAGCACAGACTGCGCACTTATTGGTTGTTAACCATGCTTTGTTACTTTCAGATGTTGTCACAGGCAGCCGCGTATTACCCCCGTATGAATATCTGATCATTGATGAAGGACATCACCTGGAAGACGCCAGTACGAATACACTTAGCTATCGAATTACGCAAAATGACATGCAAAGAATGTTACGCGAACTGGGGAGCGTCTCGAGTGGCGTCATTGGTCGTTTGGTAACTTCCTTAAAAAATACGCTGAAACCTTCTGACTTTGCCAGTGCCTATTCCATTTGCCAGCGAATCACCGATCTTGCTTTTCGCCTGGAGCATGATTGGAATACATTTTTTGATGCTTTACAAGCATTTTTGGAATCGGAAAGAGATTTCCAGCCAATTGGAATGTATGCGCAACAGGTCAGGGTGTTACCGGCTACCAGAACCGTGCCTGCCTGGTCAGATGTGGAAATTCAATATGATCAGGCGAACGAAACGATGGATTTACTGGTCAAATTAGTGAAAGAATTCCTCAAGGATTTAAGCGATACAATCGAAAGTCCTGCAGAGGACCTGGAAGAGGCCATTGGAAGTTTGAGTTTCAACCACCAACGGATGGCTGAGGCACAACATTTTCTTTATTCCATGATATTAAATCCGGAACCTGATTATATCTATTGGATTGAACAACAACCCGATTCGACACGCATGGTTTTACAAATTGCACCATTGCATATCGGCAACCTGATGGAAAAATATCTCTGGCATGAGAAGGCTTCGATCATCTTAACATCAGCAACATTGACCACGAATGGCGAATTTGATTATCTGCGCAGTCGTTTAAATGCTGACGAAGCTGATGAGTTAATTGTAGGTTCTCCATTCGATTACGAAAATTCAGCAATGCTATATTTACCCAACGACATCCCAGAACCTTCCCAGACCTCTGCTTATCAGAGGATGGTGGAACATACCCTTGTTCAGCTTGGTAAAGCAACAGGCGGAAGATTACTAGCGTTATTCACTTCGTACGCACAATTAAAGAAAACCTCGCGGGCAATTGGACCTCGCCTGGCAGAAGCAGATATTCAGGTTTATGAACAGGGTGAAGGTGCGTCCGCGAACACTTTGTTGGAAAGCTTCCGGGAAACCGATCGCGCTGTATTATTAGGTACACGCGCATTTTGGGAAGGTGTGGATATCCCCGGCGAAGCATTGTCCGTGTTGGTGATTGTAAAATTACCCTTTGCAGTCCCTTCGGATCCGATCGTGGCTGCCCGCTCAGAAACATTTGATGACCCCTTCAATGAATATTCAATTCCTGAAGCTATCTTGACATTCCGCCAGGGTTTTGGTCGTCTCATCCGGACTCAATATGATCGTGGGATCGTTGTGGTTCTGGATCGGCGGGTGATGAGCAAAAAATATGGCCGCTTTTTTGTTGAGTCGCTACCTACCTGTCACCTGGAAACAGGATCCGTCATGGAATTACCAAAAAAGGCAGCCCGCTGGTTAAGCATTTAAAAACAAAAAGGCTGATTTTTAAAAACCAGCCTTTTATCAATGGTTAACTTCTCAGGTTCTTTGCCATCAAAGCCTTCGTGGTAATCTTTTGAATTTCTTTTAACTTCGCCACCAACGCTTGCTGGTTACCATCCTGTTCTGTTTGAGCAATGAGACTGGCAAGTAATTGAATGAACTCATCATTAATTACCTCTGGTTTTTCGTTTAATAACGTTTTAATGGTTTCAGCATCCGGTGCTTTTAGCAATGATTCAACAAATTCAATTTCTGCTGGTGGTTTATTGGCTTCTTCGATCATGGTGTTTAATTGTCCTAATTTGGCAATTTTTTCCAAATCAGCCGCTTTCCGGGCTTCCTCTAATCCATCCTTAACCGCTTCAACAAAAAAGTCATTCAACTCATTCCCATATTTTTGTAACCCCGCCTCGATATTGGCCTCAGCCAGGATTTTGTTAAGGGTTTCCCTGGCATGTTTTTTTTCTTCCTGGATTTGAGCATCAATTTGTGCTGTTAAATCTACTAAAAAATCTCGTAAGGTCGATAACTTCGCTTTTTGTTCAGGATCGGGTTCAGAATCGATTTTTTGGGAGAGGATCTGGAAAAATTCATAATCCAGCCCGGAGCGGACCATGCCAATCAGCGTATTGGTATAAATTTCATCCGGTGCTTGTATAAATAAATCCAGTAGTTTTTCTCTGCTTAATCCGGCTTTGGCTGCTTCCTGTAAATCCTCCATGGCTTTCTGCGAGGATTTCATTTTCTCCTGAATTTCCTGACCAACCTTCGTTTCCTGCAATAATTCCTGCTGGAAGAGGGCCAGTTGTTGCGCAGATTGTTTGTCTCCCTGTGCAACAGTCGCTTCCACCAGGCGGTTCAATAAACCAAAGAATGTTTCATCTATTAAAGCTTCTTCCTGCTGAATAATTTCTTTCCTTGAATCAGCGTTGGCGGTGGATAATAACCTTTGAATGAGCTGCAATTTTTTTTGCTGTTGGTCAAGCATTTCTTTGGTGATTCCATCTGCCTCGAGAATTTTTTCCATCATGGTCTGGTACGTGAGCATACTTTGTGCCTGGAATAAATAGGCTTTACGTTTTTCCATAGGAAGATCATTAACCACTCTTTTGATTAATGGGCCGACCATTTTTTCCTGATCATTAATGGACATACCTAATTCTGGTGGAAAATAGGTTAATAACATTTCTTTTTCAGGATCATGATAAACGATTGGTGTCGGATACAGACCTTGATATCCACATGCCTGGCATTGAATCATATTGGCAGAACCGCTTAACAATTTCTGTTTTGCTTCAGGATCAGTATTCATATCGAATAATTGCTGAATTTCAGCTGTCAGAGGTGTATGACAGCGAGGACAACTAATTTGTGTTTTTGGCATAAATGGCCTCTCTGTAAAATAATTTTATGGGGAGATTATACCACCGACAATTTTTGGGGAAGGGGATCCGTTGTACGTGGTAATGAAAAACAGATGCGTGCTCCTTTACCGGATTCCGGATTGACCCAAATTTGACCACCATGCGCTTCAATAATGGAACGGGTCAAAAATAATCCCAGCCCAGCCCCACGGGAGTTGCGTGCCATATCCGGTGCCCGGTAAAATCGATCAAAAACATGGGGTATGTCTTCAACGGCAATGCCAGGTCCCTGATCACTGACACAGATAATGACAACATCCGTTCGGATTTGACCGGAAATTCGAATTTCTCCCTTTGGTGAATATTTGATGGCATTTGATATCAGATTGGAGATAACATGCTCCAGTCGGGATTCATCCGCGAGAATAACTGGAAAATCCTGCGGTAGATCAACCACAATTTCATGCAAAGTGGATTGTGTTTGGAGACGTTTGGCCATACGTTGAATGATTTCTGGCAAAAATACATCAGAACGTTTGATAGATAATCCGCCAGCTTGTAGACGCGAGGCATCCAACATGTTTTCGATCAATAAACCCAGGCGATCTGCTTCTTCCTCAATGACAGTGAGACTCTCCTGCACAATCGATCGATCCCAGCGGGCATCTTCACGGCGCAGTGTGCTGACATAGCCTTTGATCAAAGCTAGCGGTGTTTTTAATTCATGACTGATAATTGAGATAAATGTGCTTTTCAATTCTTCAGCCTGGCGAAAACGCGTGATGTCTCGAATGGTGGCAATGATATTTAACAGTACATTGTCAGCGGATACCAGAGGGGCGTAGGTGATTCCTACCGGTAATTTTAATTTAGAATCTCCAAGTTTTAAATCCCCTTCAACGTAGAGATGGGCATGCGCGGTCAAAGGCCAACCACCCGCAACCGCGTCTTCCAGCGTGATTCCGATCGGTGGCTGCGCCCATTTGATAAACTGACTGTGTTCTTTGTCCTGGATATCTTCTGGAGATATTTGTAACATCCTTTGAAAAGCCGGATTATAGCGCTCGATATGCAAAGCCGGTGATAATATCATGATTCCATCCGCGACAGTATCGAGGAGGGCAGACATGCGTTGACGTTCCTGGTTTACCTGTGTGTAGAGCTGTGCATTCTGAACAGCTATAGCGGCTTGATTGGCAAAGCTTCCTAGAATGGTACGGTCATTTGCTGAAAATAAACCCGAGTAACTCCGGAATATATAAATGACCCCGACAGCTTGTCCACGAGCAACCAAAGGGATGCCAACACCATTCAATAGACCAAAACTCCCGGACCGAGCCAATTCATTGATAATCTGGTTGATACGGGTCAACTCTAATTGACCTGGTTTTTCACCCACTTCGGTGATTTGAGTGAGGTAAGGCTCAATATATTTCACCAATGGGATCGGCAGCCCATGCCAGACACGTACGTGCCATCCACGTATGTCTGATTTCAAGGCAATAAAACCAGCCTGACCAGCTAACATCTCAACAGATAAATTTAGAATTTTCTCTAAAAGTTTGTCAAGATTTAGCTCTTCAGCCAGGGCACGGGCGATGTCTAAAAGATAATCTCTTTGCCTAACTCTAAAATCAGGTAGCATGGACTAATTTTACTTGTTTTCAGCTAAACTGATCACATAATCCATAATTTCGAGCGCTTCATCAACCTGTTCTTTGGTGGTGCAAAGCGGAGGAGATACCCTGATCACACTCTTGCCACATCCCAGGGTGAGCAGACCATATTCATATGCCAGGTCTACAACACGATCACGCAGTGCTCCATCAGATTTTTTACTTTGCTGGTCTTCAACGAATTCGATACCGATCATGAAGCCAATGCCACGGACCTCGCCAATCGATGGATGTTTTGATTGCATTTCTTTGAGCTTCTGTATGGTGTAATCACCAGTAACCCTGGCGTTCTCCATGTATCCATTTTGAATTGCATGAATGGTTGCCAGGGATGCAGCACAGGCAATTGGATTGCCACCGTATGTGTTTCCATGCGAACCTTTTGGCCAGCTCATGACTGATTTTTTGGTAATCAGAGCACCAAATGGCATGCCGGAAGCTATACCTTTCGCTGAAGTGATAATATCCGGTTCAACGCCAAAATTCTCAATGGACCACCATTTTCCGGTTCGCCCCATGCCAGCCTGAACTTCATCGGCAATAAGCAGTATGCCGTGTTTATCACACAGCGCTCTTAATGCCGGGAAGAATCCTGCTGGTGGAACGATATAACCACCCTCTCCCTGAATTGGCTCTACCAAAATACCCGCTACTTCATCGGCAGGCAGGATTTTTTCAAATATTTGATCTTCAATATATTCCACGATTCTCTCGCCATAATCCTGTCCTGGTGCTACAGTGAACATTGGCCGGTATGGATCGGGAAATGGAACGTGAGTGACCCCGTTCATTAAGGGGAAAAAACCACGTTTGTAATTCGGTTTGCTGGCTGTAAATGTAACAGCACCTAACGTTCTACCGTGAAAACCACCCAAAAATCCGATGAAACTGGTGCGTTTTGTGTGATACCTGGCCAGTTTAATGGCACCCTCAACACTTTCGGTGCCCGAGTTAGTGACGAAGACCCTCGCTTCCTCCTGAAAGGGTGAAATTTCTGCTAATTTTTCTGATAGTTCAATCCACTTTTCATGATAAAAATCAGAGGAAATGTGAATGAATTTTTCCGCCTGTTCCTGAATGGCTTTAACAACTTCAGGATGGCTATGACCAGTTGCAGCCACGGCGATACCAGCTGCAAAATCAAGAAAACGATTTCCATCCACGTCCCAGACTTCGGTTCCTTTACCATGATCCATAACAAAGGGGTAACCACGGGGGTATGATGGTGACACAACTTTAAGATCACGTTCAATTAATGCTTTGGATTTTGGACCAGGCACATTTAAGGGTTTCATTGATATTCCTCCACTATTTAATTTGATTTTTGTGTTTTAATTTTTTTGATTTAAAGGTTGTTTTTTGATATTAATTTAAAATCTCAGGTTGAAATCTGAAGATGAGGAGACATTTTTGTGACTAACAATGCCAAAGCTCCTTTAAGACCGACGTCATCTCCTAATAGGGATCTGGCAAACGTTAAACCTTCGAGGTAAGCGGGGGACATCAATCGTTCTTGTAATGATTTGCGCATTGGTTCGAAGAGAAGTTCACCAGAATTTGAGACACCTCCGCCAAAAATTACAATAGAAGGATTTAACATATGTAGGAAATTGGCCACCGCAATCCCCAGGTAATAACCAGCTCGATTATAGGCTTCGATAGCCAATTCATCTCCCTGCTGTGCTGCTTCCGTGATATCTTTCCCGGTTATCTTGTTGAAGGTGCTCAAAATCGTTGCCCTGCCAGTAGCGATTTCTTCATTGACAAACTTTAATATTCCGGTACCAGACGCCAATGCTTCGATATGACCCTGTTTTCCACAACCACAAATGGGGCCATCAGGCAATACGGTCACATGACCCAATTCTCCAGCCAGGCCTTTATGACCTAACAGCAAATGATTATCAATGATGGCACCACTGCCGATCCCGGTCGAAATTGTCAGGTAGAGAAGATTTTTGTGCCCGATTCCAGCCCCAAATTTCCATTCTCCCAGAGCGGCCAGATTAGCATCATTCCCTAAATGGACTGGAACCTGAAAGGCATCCTCCAATATTTTCATCAAAGGATAATTTTTCCAACCAGGAATATTCGGGGCCTCATAAACAATGCCTATATCAGGATCCAGAAAACCGGGAGCAGCCACCGCAATTGCTTTTACTAAATGATCTTCTTTAATTTCTTGTATTAATTGAATAAGCCGGTCTACTGGTAATTGACCTTTTGATTGGGTAGGAATTTTCTTTTGTTTGATCGGGTTTAAAGTCTCTACATCAAATGAAGCAGCCCTGATTTGAGTACCACCGACATCTGAGACAATATAGATTTCCATCAAGTAAATTATAGCATAGGCATACCGGTAATAATAATTATTGAGGGTGTTGAAAAACAAACTTAAAAACCGAGATTAATTGACAAAACGGCAAAAATTTGATTCAATTACGATACCCAACATTTTAGTGGAAGGAAATAATAATGGAAACACCTCAGTTTCAAAAGACAGACCAACAATCCTTTTTTGGAGAATATCTTTATGATCAAATTGTACCCAAAGATCACTTTCTAAGGAAATTGCGCGAACTGATCGATTGGGACCATTTTACTCACAAGATGATCAAAGTATACAAGGGTCAAGGGCTGGTAGGCAGACCTCCTTTTGAACCAGCAATGCTATTAAAAGTTGAAGTGATTGCCTATTTATACAATTTATCTGAAAGACAGGTTGAAGTATATGTGAATGAAAATTTACCTGCCAAGTTCTTTGTGGGTCTGGCAGTAGATGGAAAAGCACCTGATCACTCAACGTTGACACATTTCAGAGAACGGCTAGTGAACAAAGGGAAGATCAGGATCTTCGAAGAAATGCTGCAGGAAATTATTCAACAAGCAATGTCGCGAGGGGTAAAGATTGGCAGCATACAAATCATAGATAGTGTCCATAGCATAGCGGATGTGAATACTCAAAAAGAAACAAAACGTCAGGAGAAAGGGAAAGCACCTCGTGATCCAGACGCCAAATGGGGTGTAAAGCACAAAAAGACAGTCCAAAATGAAAAAGGGGAAGATATAGAACAAAAAGAGTACTTTTACGGATTCAAAGCTCATGTGAGCATGAATGCTGAAAGTGAACTGATCACAGGGTTGAAAATAACCTCAGGGGAAGCGTATGATGGGCATCATTTTCGTCCGCTGGTAGATCATGATCTTGAACAAAACCTGCCAGTCGAAATATATGCTGGTGATCGAGGATATGATAATGGTGATAATCATTACCACTTGGAACTACGAGGATTACATTCAGCGATTCGTCTAAAACGGAATCGGTACGCGAAAAAAGACGGGAATAAAGAAGTCTGGCTGGCGTTGATCGAAAGCAATCAATATCAGACTGGATTGAAAGAACGATATAAAATCGAACGTAAATTTGGTGAAGCAAAACAAAGCCATGGATTAGGGCGTTGTCGATATGTCACAAAAATTCGCTATGCTGTGCAGGCTTATCTAACATTTATAGTCTTGAACTTAAAACGGATGGTAAAGTTGATAACTGGGACAAACTTTAAGGCGCGAGCATATGCTTGGGAATAACCAAGGGCGAAATGTCAAAGATGACCTAAATAAGGTCAAATAATGAGCAATTTATGCAGGATTTTATGAATTTTTATGAGAAAAACACAAATGACGACATTATTTTTTCAAAAAATTGAGGGTTTTCATAGAATTCGGCTTTTCAATGAGTTAATAAACACCCTCAATTATTATTTCGTCACGAAAAGTGGACAACGAATTGACATGACTGAATCAGGTTTTAATTCAATCAAAAACAATCGGTGGAATCACAACCGGTTGTTTGCTGCATCCCCAGAAATTTATTGACTCTATATATAAACCGAATTATCATCAATTAGATCATGTCAAAACAATTTTCACTTAGAAAAAGAATTACCTATCAAATATTTCGATTCTTACGCTGGTTTAGACCGGGAATCGGAATTAAAAGGTGGGGATTGCTGATTGTTTTGGGTTCCATGATGATCGGTTTGGGATTTGCTGTGGTTGTTCTGGATTTGTATCGAAATACCCCGGACTCATGGTACCTTCCAGTGGTTGCTTTTCTATCGTTGCGATTTCTATCGCGGCCGATCCGGGCGCTCATTTTTGGTCTGGGCGGCGTTTTAATGATCGTTATCGGCGTTTGGGGGATCAATCGAACGCTTTTGAAGCCCTTTTTACGCCCCGGAAAACATCTTGTCGACACAGTCAGCCAATTCCAGAGACTTGACAAAGGCAAAAAAATTGTGGTAATTGGGGGCGGCACCGGTTTGTCATCTCTGTTAAGAGGATTAAAAAAACATTCAGCGAATATAACTGCGATTGTGACTGTCGCCGATGACGGAGGGTCTTCAGGAGAACTGAGGAGACGGATGGGAATTCTTCCTCCGGGGGATATCCGCAGTTGTCTGGCAGCTCTATCAAATGATGAAGAATTAACCACCCAACTTTTCCAATACAGGTTTGGGGAAGAAGCTGGGTTAAATGGTCATTCTTTAGGTAACCTTCTCATCACAGCACTAACCGAACTGACGGGAAGTTTTGAAGAAGCTGTAGCTGAATCTGGTCGCGTGTTAGCCGTCCAGGGTAAGGTGTTTCCATCAACACTCCATGATGTGCGCCTGGTAGCTCAAGTTCAGGTTCAGGATTCAAACAAGGAATTAAAAATTCGTGGTGAAAGTGAAATTCCGCGCAAGGGTGGAAAAATAAAAAGGGTGTGGCTGGAGCCAAACAATCCGTTAGCTTACCCGCCGACCATTCAAGCGCTGCTCAGTGCTGATGTGATTATCGTTGGCCCCGGTTCTTTATACACAAGTATTATTCCTAATTTACTGGTTCCGGATATTGCCGAGGCAATTCGTGCCAGTCGGGGATTAAAATTTTTGATATGTAACGTTGCCACACAAATCGGAGAGACAGAAGGTTATGCTTGTAGTGATCATATTAAAGAAATCGAAAAAATGATCGGAAATGGTATTTTTGATGTGATTATATGTAATGATAAATACGATGGGCGATTGCCAAAAGACATCGATTATGTGCGCATTGATGCTGGGCTCGAAGAGGAATATCCCATCTATAGTACCAATCTGAGTGATTTAGAAGCTCCCTGGCGGCATGACTCTACAAAGCTTGCGGCAGCAATCCTGGATTTGTATAATGAAAGAACCGGACCGATTGTCCGAGAGATGAATTCTGAATTGTGAACTTTTGTACAATTACGTGGTAAAATTTGGTCGAAGAATTTAAAGGAGGATAGTATGACTGTAAAAGTAGGTATAAATGGTTTTGGCCGTATCGGCCGCCAGGTTTTAAAGGCGATATTAGAAACGTATTCAGATACGCTAGAGGTTGTTGCAATCAATGATCTTTTTGATGCTGCTACGAATGCGCATCTGTTCAAATACGACTCGAATTATGGGATCTTCCCTGGGACTGTCACAGTAGATGGTACTGATTTGGTTATTAATGGCAAAATGGTGAAAGTTTTTGCAGAAAAAGATCCTGGCAATTTGCCGTGGAAAGACCTGGGTGTCGAGATTGTTATTGAGGCGACCGGTGTCTTCCGTGACAAAATTGGTAACCCTGCCAAAGGGAAGCCAGGTGTGGATGTACATATCACCAAGGGTGGTGCAAAAAAGGTTATTATCACAGCACCTGCCAAGAACGAAGATATCACAATCGTTTTAGGTGTCAATGATGATAAATATGATCCGGCTGTCCATCATGTCGTTTCTAATGCTTCCTGTACCACAAATTGTCTTGCTCCAGCAGCAAAAGTTGTTCATGATAATTGGGTGATCAAACGTGGTATGATGACCACGATACATGCATATACCAATGATCAAAGAATTTTAGATGTTGCCCATAGTGATCCCCGCCGTGCACGTGCCGCAGCTTTGAATATTATTCCAACTACAACCGGCGCGGCAAAAGCGGTCGCATTGGTTATTCCTGATTTAAAAGGAAAATTTGATGGGTATGCGTTGCGCGTTCCAACGCCGACTGTTTCCATTGTGGATTTTGTCGCTGAAGTGGAAAAACCAGTCACTGTGGAAGAATTGAACGCTGCTTTCAAAGCCGCCGCCGAAGGCCCCCTCAAGGGTATCTTGGGCTTCTGCACAGAACCATTGGTCTCGATGGATTTTAAAGGTGACAGCCGGTCATCCATTATTGATGCAGAAAACACCATGGTAATGGGTGAAACGATGGTGAAAGTCGTTACCTGGTACGATAACGAATGGGGTTATTCCTGCCGAACTGCGGATCTAGCAGCAAAAATGGCAAAATCACTCTAGTCATTCAGTAAGAAAAAATATGATGCGTAGTTACTGCGGATTTTGCGGTGATACGCATCATTTTAAATCAATACCAAAGGATTTTTATTCAAGAACAGGAAGTAATTATGTTCAATAAAAAAAGTATTTCAGATATTGAAGTCAAAGGAAAAAAAGTATTGGTACGGGTTGATTTTAATGTTCCGATCAAAGAGGGAAAAATTAAAGATGATACCCGTATTACCGCTGCATTACCGACCATCCAATATTTGCTGGAGCATGGTGCCGCAGTGATTTTGTTCTCCCACCTGGGGCGTCCGAAGGATGAACCTGATCCACAATTTTCCTTAGCTCCAGTTGCAAAACATTTAGCCACCTTAATTCCCAATAAAGTGAAATTTGCCGAAGATTGCATCGGTGAGGTTGCAGAAACTGCTGCTGCCGCTTTGAAGCCTGGTGAAGTTTTGGTGCTCGAGAATACCCGATTTTACAAGGCTGAAAGTAAAAATGATCCGGAAATGTCTAAAAAATTCGCCAGGTTAGCTGATATTTATGTCAATGACGCCTTTGGTTCTGCTCATCGTGCGCATGCATCTACCGAAGGAGTTACCCACTATTTACCAGCTGTCGCTGGATTCCTGATGGAAAAGGAAATCCGCTACCTTGGCCAGGCAATTGCGGATCCTGCCAGGCCGTTCGTAGCCATTTTGGGTGGAGCAAAGATAAGTGACAAAATTGGTGTTATTGATAATTTGCTACAAAAAGCGGACGCTGTTTTGATCGGTGGCGGTATGGCAAATACTTTTCTCAAAGCCCAGGGTTTTGAAATGGCAGATTCGTTAGTGGAGGAAGAAGTAATTGAGACTGCCAAAGAGTTGTTGGCTAAAGGCGGAGACAAATTACTTCTCCCCATCGATTTGGTTATTGCGAATGCCTTTGGCAATGAAGCCGAAAACAAAACCACACTTGTAGAAGACGTGCCAGACGGTTGGCGGGTCCTCGATATTGGTCCAGCCACTGTTGATAAATTTGCCAGGGTCATTTCTGTCGCCGGAACGGTGGTTTGGAACGGTCCAATGGGTGTATTTGAAATGCCCAATTTCGCAAATGGTACTTTTGGTGTTGCCAAAGCCGTAGCCGCTTCTGAGGCTGTCTCGATTATCGGTGGTGGTGACTCCGTTTCAGCCATTAATCAATCAGGCTTATCCGGTCAGGTGACCCACATTTCTACTGGTGGTGGTGCATCATTGGAGATGCTCGAAGGGAAAATGTTACCGGGGTTGGCAGCTTTAGAGGATAAGTAATTTCCCCCCAATTATAAAAATTCTGGTATAATTCGCGGGCTGCCCTTCGTAAGTAAAATTTTTGGACAAACAGTTCCCTTCTCAGGAAGAGAAATCTTCTTATCAGGTGAATTGGAGGAAATAAGTTGGCTAATATTAAATCTGCGATCAAACGCAACAAGCAAAATGAAAAACGTCGTGTACTCAATCGTGTCTACCGTGGACGTGCCCGTACTTTTGTTTCCAAAGCTCGAAATTTAATCGAGAAAGAGGAGTCAAAAGAAGTGGTGCTGGCCAGTGTGGCAGAAGCTGTAAAAGCTTTGGATGAAGCCGCACAAAAAGGTGTCATTCATAAAAATAATGCTGCACGCCGCAAAAGCCGTTTGATGAAACGACTTGCGAACTTACAATCAGAAGAAAAGTAAGTTTATTTACATTTAGCACCGTAAGTGGGAGTTGAAAATCTCCCGCTTTTGGTTTAAATTTGTTCTTAAAATTTCTTTCAAAAATGGACAATAGATGGTGAATCCCTTCGGGTCAATCTCGAATAACAATTCGGGAGAGCGCACGACCTCCAAAAAAGACGCCAACCTCCTTTTGTTGAGATGTTACACATCGGGCTTAATGTTATAATTTTTAAGGTCTGAGATAGGTGAATATGTTTGATCTTGAACAAAAAAATGTCGAAGCACTCATAAAAGATTTTGCCAGGCAAAAACAGTTGCCTGAACTTATGATTCAATGGAACTGGATTCCGTTCAGCGGTCATTGGGGCATATCCACTTCATTATTTGCATTAGCAGCAGCTGAGGCGCGGCAAAAACAACAAAAAATAAATGTTCCAGCGAGAGCAGATGAATTAGCTACGCAATTAGCAGAATTTATCGGTACCTTCGCCGGGTTTGAGAAGGTTGAAGCAGTTAAAGGTTATCTTAATCTCTATTTTTCTCAATCTGAATATGCTCAGCGTGTTTTGGAAGAAGTTTTAGTGAAAAAAGAAAAATTTGGCCGCTCTGATAGAAAAAATGAAAGAGTAATGGTTGAGTTTTCACAGCCAAATACACATAAAGCCTTTCATGTGGGACACTTGCGTTCAGCGATTTTGGGGGATACGCTGGCTAGAATTCTGGATTTTGCTGGTTACGATGTTGTCCGTGCGAATTATCCTGGCGATATGGGATTGCATGTGATCAAATGGTTGTGGTGCTATAAAAATTTTCATCCCGGTGAAAAACCAGACAAGAACATCACCCAATGGATGGGAAAAATTTATGCAGAAGCGAACGCAAAATTAGAAGATAATCCAGACCTGGAAGCGGAGATTCGAGCGTTATACAAGCGCTGGGACCAAGGTGACCCGGAAATTGTAAAATTGTGGGAAGAAACCCGTGAATGGTCTTTGCAAGGGTTTTATCAGATTTACGAAACATTAAATATCAAATTCGACGTCTATTATTTCAATAGCCAGATGGAAAAACCCGGCAAAGAAATCGTTCAGGAATTAATCGACAAACATATTGCCACGGATGAACGTCCTGAAGGGGCTGTGATTGTCAAAATCGATGATATCCTGGGTTTGAAAAAAGACCAGTATCGTGTACTGGTGGTTCTCCGATCAGATGGAACGGCGTTATATGCGACCGAGGATCTGGCTTTGGTGAAACAAAAATTTAGCGATTATCCGGATTTGAAGAAGTCATTGTATATCGTGGATGTACGACAATCTTTACATTTCACCCAGGTTTTTAAAACAATGGAAATTGCCGGGTACCCCTGGGCAAAACAATGCGAACATGTGCCCTATGAATTGGTCAGCCTGCCGGGGAATGTGGTCATGGCTTCCCGTGAAGGCACGGTGGTTTTATTAGAAGACTTAATTGGTGAGGCCACAAAACGGGCTTATGAAGTTGTTCAACAGAAAAACCCTGATTTAAGCGATGAGAAAAAATGGGCCACTGCCAGAGCTGTCGGCATCGGAGCGATCAAATATCCCATGCAGGCCAGAGAAAACACAAAGGTGGTAACATTCGATTGGGAGTCAGCGCTTGATTTTAATGGTCAGGCAGCACCCTATATTCAGTATGCGTATGTACGCTGTGGTAGTATTCTTAAGAAAGCTGAAACAAAAAAAATTACCGCACCAAAAATATCATATGATTTAACTCCTCAGGAAATTCAGCTCATAGACCTCATTTCCAGATTTTCCATCGAAGTCGAACGAGCAGGCAGTGAATATCGAACAATACAAATTGCCAATTTTGCGTATGAAATGGCAAAAACATTTAATAATTTTTACACACACTGCCCGGTTCTTTCTGAAATGGAACCAGTTAGAAGCACACGTCTTAACCTTGTAATGGCAACCCGTCAGGTTTTGAAAAACAACCTGACTTTGCTGGGCATCACAGCCCCAGAAGCGATGTGAACCGATGGTTAAAAAAATTCAAAATAAAAAGGAGAAATAAAACCAAATGACCATTCGAACCCTTATTATGGGCGCAGCTGGGCGCGACTTTCACAACTTTAATGTGTATTTCAGAGATAATAGCGATTATCAGGTTGTCGCATTCACCGCAACCCAAATCCCTAATATTGATGGACGCCGTTATCCTGCAGTATTAGCAGGATCACTTTATCCGGAAGGAATACCGATCTATCCAGAATCTGAGTTGCGTGAATTAATCGTAAAACTTAATGTTGATCAGGTTGTTTTCGCTTATAGCGATGTGGAATATGGATATGTGATGCACAAAGCTGCTCTGGTAAATGAAGCCGGGGCAGATTTTAGATTGATGGGATTGAATAACACACAATTAAAATCCACCAAACCGGTTATTTCAATAACTGCTGTTAGAACGGGTTCTGGAAAGAGTCAGACAACCCGGCGTGTTTCTTCAATCTTACGAGAAATGGGGTATCGTGTGGCAGCTATCCGACATCCAATGCCATATGGTGACCTCGCCAAACAAAAAGTTCAGCGATTTGCAGATTATTCCGATCTTGATAAACATGAATGCACAATCGAAGAGCGTGAAGAGTATGAACCTCATCTGGATAACGGTGTGATCGTGTATGCCGGGGTTGACTATGAAGCGATTTTGCGGCAGGCAGAAGAGGAGGTTGACATCGTATTATGGGATGGTGGCAATAATGATTTCTCCTTTTACGAAGAAGATCTAGCGATTGTTGTGGTTGATCCTCATCGCCCAGGTCATGAAAGCAGCTATTATCCCGGAGAGACCAATACCATTCATGCTGACGTATTTGTGATTAACAAGGTGGATACTGCTGAGCCGGAAAATGTGATCAAGGTACGTGAAAACATTCATCGCTTGAACCCCGATGCACAGGTAATTGAAGGTGCCTCGCCATTGTTTGTAGATGATCCCGAAGCGATTCGTGGAAAACGTGTATTGGTTGTAGAAGATGGTCCAACACTGACCCATGGTGGCATGAAATACGGCGCTGCATTTGTTGCTGCTCGAAGATTTGGTGCCAAAGAAATTGTTGATCCGCGCCCATTTGCTGTAGGGACAATAGTTGATACTTACAACAAGTATCCAGATACAGGCATGATTCTGCCAGCGATGGGATATGGTGCGGATCAAATGAAAGACCTGGAAGATACAATCAACAACGCTGATGTGGATTTGGTAGTTTCTGGTACTCCTATCGATCTTAATCGAGTGATTAAGGTCAATAAACCAATGCAAAGAGTTCGATATGAATTGCAAGAGATTGGTCAACCAACATTGGATGATATTCTCAAAGCAAAATTTGAAAAATAGAAAAAAGTGAAAAAATAGGGATCGGAGAAAATCCGATCCCTGATTTTGAAAGGCCGATATGTTTATTGATAAAGCCAAGATATTTGTTGCTTCTGGAAAAGGGGGAGATGGTGCAGTCCATTTCCGCCGTGAAAAATATGTTCCAAGAGGCGGACCTGATGGTGGTGATGGTGGACGTGGTGGCGATGTAGTGCTAAGAGTCAAACATACCATGAATACACTTCATTCTTTCCAGTTCAACCAGAAATTTGCAGCTTCACCCGGGGGAAATGGCGCTAAACAAAAAATGACCGGCCGATCCGCAAATACCTTATATATTGATGTTCCCCCTGGCACGCTCGTGTATGACGATGACACTGGCGAATTGTTAGGGGACCTGTTGGAACGTGATCAGGAATTGTTAATCTGTAAAGGTGGAAGGGGTGGCAAAGGGAATGTTCACTTTGTGAGCGCCCGTCATCAAGTACCGCGCGTTGGCGAAAAAGGCGAACCGGGTGAAGAAAAAAGTTTGCGCCTGGAATTAAAATTAATCGCAGATGTAGGAATTGTTGGCGTGCCAAATGCTGGAAAATCTAGCTTCCTGGCGGCAGTTTCGAATGCAACCCCAAAAATAGCTGATTATCCATTCACCACACTTGAACCAAACCTGGGTGTGGTTAATCTGGATATGGATCATTCATTAGTGCTTGCGGACATCCCAGGGTTGATTGAGGGTGCACACCTGGGTGCTGGATTAGGGGATGCTTTTTTAAGACACATCCAGCGCACAAAAGTATTAATTCATATGCTGGATGGTCTTTCGAAAGATCCAATTGCTGATTTCTCACAAATAAACTCGGAAATGGCTTTATTTGACCCTGCTCTCAAACAAAAGTCACAGTTAGTAATCTTTAATAAAATGGATGTACCAGAAGCTCAGGAAAAATGGCCATCAGTCAAAAAAATATTAGAATCAAAAGGCTATCAGCCGATGGCAATATCTGCTTTGATTCATCAGGATTTGCAACCTGTACTTTGGAAAGCACTGGAGTTAGTTCAAAAAGCTCCTGAGCCAGAAGTTGTTGAGCAACTGCCGGTCTATCGTCCGGAAGAAGATCCAAATGATTTCCGCATCGAAATTGTAGAAGATGGTTACCGGGTGATTGGCAAAGCAATTGAACGAGCAGCAAAGATGACTTATTGGGAGTACGAAGGTTCCTTGCGGCGCTTCCAAAAACTAATGGAAACGCTTGGGGTTGAAGCAGCGCTACGCAATCTGGGTATTGAAGAAGGTCAAAGTGTTTTCATTGACGATTACGAATTGGAATGGCAAGACTAAAAATGCGTATTGGGATTTTTGGCGGTACATTTGATCCTCCCCATTTAGGACACCTCATTTTAGCTGCCGAGGCAACCTCTCAAATGAAGCTCGACCGCCTGCTATGGGTCTTAACGCCTGACCCCCCTCATAAACGCGATCAGCATTTAACCCCGATTGAAATTCGTTTTGAATTGGTGAAGTTGTCTTTATTGGACGACCCCACCTTTGAAATGTGCCGTGTAGATCTTGACCGCCCGGGTCCACATTACACATTGGACACCGTAAGGCTACTTAAGCACACGTATCCTGGATCGGAAATTTTTTACCTGATTGGAGGGGATTCCCTGCATGATTATCCAAACTGGCATCGTGCAGAGGACATTCTCGCTGAGGTGAATGGATTGGGGGTCATGCGCCGACCGGGGGATCAAATTGATATGAGTTTACTCGAAACTCAGGTACCTGGTATCAGTAAAAAAGTAACCTTCATCGAGGCACCCTTGCTGGAGATTTCCTCCCACCAAATTCGCCGCCGTATTCGTGAAGGAAGACCTTTTCGTTACTACATTTTGCCGGTTGTTTACCAGAGAATTCTGGATCAGCAGTATTATTTCGATGTTTTGGCAGATAATAACGGTGGCTCAATAAATGTGAGGGATTAGACTTAACAAAATATAAAACATCCTGAAGATTTCTCCAGGATGCCTTTTTATTAAAAAGATGTTTCCTGTCAGCGATTGATTAGCTGAAGATTTCCAATACCCATGTTCACATCAAAATTCAGTTGTGGGCCAGACCCTGACAAGCTGTACTCATTGCCTGATACGTTCCAGGTGCCTCTAAGCTCAACATTGTTTAACCCGCCGTCCACAATTACATAAGCTGGGACACCTTTAGGCACAATTATTTTTACATCACCCATACCGAAGTCGATCTCAATATCCATATCTTTCTTTAACTCACCAGAGAAATCCAGAGTATAAGAACCAGGACCTGCTTCGAAAATGAAAGTATCCGAATTGGCATTCGCTAATCCATAAATTTCAATCTCGGATGCGCCACTTGAATACTGAAATAATGACATTTCAACAGGATTCAGTGTATCGAAGCGAATATTGCCCTGGCTGGCGCCATCGCTAATTTTTAATTTCGTTAGTGGAATTCCACTTAGATTCAAATTTCCCTGATAAGCACCAGCGTTAATTTCCAGATCGGTTGGATGATTTCCTAATTGAATGTTCCAGGCATTGATGACTTTGTTATTGGGAATCCCAATTTGATTTTTGATTGTCTGGGAAATACGGATTCCATTATTGGTTCGGAAAATTTCAGGGTTCCAAAGAGATACGTTGTATTTCACTTCACCAGATACCCAACCATCCGCACCACCTGAAATATTCAATTTCCCAGCCCCCATGCCGATTTCTAATCCGGAACTCTCCCGGTCTTGAGGAACAGCTTCGTTGATGGTGAAAACCATTTCAGTGGAAGTTGTGACTTTCGGGATATTCACATTGAAAGAACAAGCCAAAGATGTGAATAACAGAATTAAGATTACCATCAGAATTTTAATTTTCATATTTAACCTCAAACATTTTCTTATTTTTCTTCATTTTCAATATAGTCTTCCCTGTCCAAATTTGGGGCTGATGTAGAGGGAAGACCCGCAATGTTATTCGATTGGTTGGTCGCATTTTTGTTATCCATATGGTTTATTTCGGGATAATCACGTGTACCCACACGGGTAAGGACAATTGCCCCTAGTCCGAACAGGCTTAACGTGCTGACCAATAACCAACCAATACAGGGGATGGCACCTAAAACTCGTCCAACCACTGAAAGCAATATTGTTCCAAAGCCTGCAATTAATGCTGGCGATAAATTGGACGTAGGTCCAAATAACCTTTTTCCAATTTCGTATCCCAATGCAATCCACCCATAGGTGACGGCAACCGTCAAAGCCATGATCCCAATCAATCCTAAGGGGATGAAGATTATTGTAACAATACAAACCAGGATGACAGCTGGAAATGCAAATGCAGTCAGCAATCCAATTCCCCAATGCGTAAAAGGTTGTTTCCCGATGGCTGTAGAAATTCGCTCGGTCGATTTCGGTGTAATTAATAGGACGAGCATGGCTAAACCACCCATGGCGATTATTTGCAAAATTGACCACAGGAATTTAGTGATGAGATTAGTTGTATTCCTGGCTGCTTCCAAAGGAATCTGGGTTGCCCTGGGAATATCAATTTTTTCCAGTTTGAAATTAAAAGGCAGATTGGAAATCTGAGTACCCTCTATACGCGCGCCATCCATTTGTTGCAGGTTGGAACCAAAATTATAGAAGGAACCCTCAATCACTGCATCCTGATTAAGTGTAACGGTTCCCCCGATTGCTTGAATATCACCGGTTACCCGGCCATCAATTTCCAGGATACCACCGATGATGGCAATATCACCATTGACCCGTGAGTTGCTTTTGAGTTTTGCGGTTCCACCAATAATAGCAAGATTACCGTTGAGCGTTTGATCTTCCTTTAACGTAAATGATTGTCCCAAAACTACCCGGTCTTCGTTGATGGTAGGAGGGGGATCGATTAGCGTGTTGGCTGATACGCTGCCCACCTGCAGCACAACCAGCAACATTAAGATAAAAATTGAGACGATTCTGTTTGTAAATTTCATTTTATGGATACTCCTTGTTTCGAAACTTTCCAGACTGTAATTCCCCAAATTGGAGTAAGGATGATTGCCCAGAGAAAAAGCATGACCCACCCGAAGAAAACGGCTGCCGTCGGAATACTTTGAAAGAGTTGCACAACCATAGCTCGTAAACGAATAAAAGCCTGGACAAAGCCTGTAAATGTAGATACTGTACCAACGATTAACTCTCCAGGTGTATGCGATAGAAAAAATATAGCACCCAGGAGCAGTGTAATCAGCAGTGATATGATCGCAATACCAATCAATGTTTTGATAGCCTGGTTCTTTTGAATGCGTTCTTTATTTCTTTCCATCCTGACCGCAAACCGTTGTGAAAATCCAGGATTGGGAGCCACCAGCGGGGTTTGTGACAATAACGTCTCCACCTGGTCCCAGGCGGATTGCAGATCAGTGCATTGATCACATGCCAGTAAATGCTGGTTTAGATTCATTTTCTCTTGCGTTGTTCTTTCTTTTTGTTCAAATATCCATTCTTCAAAAGGCTGGTGATCCATTTTTCATCCTTTCAACTTGAGGAGAATTTTGATTTTGTGATTGCCAGGCAACAGCCAACTTCTTTCTTGCTCGATGTAAGCGGCTTTTTACCGCATTAACTGTAATATCTAATACCTGACTGATTTCTTCCTCAGAGCATTCATGCCAATATCGCAAAGTTATGGCTGCACGGTCGAGTTCTGGTAGTTCATTCAATAATTCCTGAATTTGTGATTGATGTTCCTTTTGCAATGTTACGGCTTCCGGATTGGGTATGTTCTGGTCTGCTACCGTTTCAGTAAGATAGTCATCAATATCCAGAATAGGGAGCTTGCGCTTGCGATGTTGATCGATACAATAATGGGCTGCTATTGAAAGTAACCAGGTTGCAAATGACCGATCAGGATTATATTTTTTGATCGATTGATAAGCCCTCCAAAATGTTTCTTGTGCTGCATCTTCTGCTGCCTCTGTGCTGCCTAACATTCTGTAACACAGGTTAAATACTGGCTTTTGAAAACTCTCAACGATCTGGTTGAAAGCTACCTCATCACCTTTCATTGATAGTTTCAGAATATCAGGCTCGATGTTAATCACAAATGCTCCATTTGTTGCTTCATCTTCATATACGAAAACATTAAATTAAAGTTGCAAATTAACACTCATCCATTCATGTAAATATTTAATCATACCTTTGGTTAACCATATCCGAATTTTTGGTAAACTTCTGGAAATAAAGGCAAACGTTTAATGTTATATAATAAATTAAATGGATTTCTCTCAGAATTCGAGGTCCAAAAAGGATAACCTGAGTGATCTTTTTTGTTTACCCTGAAGAAATACCATCTTTATTTTCCCACGAATTTGTAATTTTCTTTTTTTTATACTTGAAGACTTAATAAGAAGGCAAAATGATATGAAATTAGGTGTTTGTTATTATCCGGAACAGAATGCTGAGGAGACCTGGCAATCAGATGCTCAAGCGATGCGCGAATTGGGTTTGCGAATCGTAAGAATTGGTGAATTTGCCTGGTTTAAAATGCAACCCTCGCAGGGGGTGTTTGAGTGGCATTGGCTGGATCGAATCCTGGAGATTTTCCAGCAGGAAGGGATTCAAGTGGTACTGAGCACGCCAACTTCAGCCCCGCCTTCCTGGATGATATATGAGCATCCAGATATCTTGCCCGTGGGTGAAAATGGAATCAGCAAAAATTTTGGCTCCCGGAGACACTATTGCCCCAATAATTCTGCTTTTCAGGATTACACTCGAAAAATTGTGACTCAGCTGGCTTACCGTTACGGTAAACATGCCGTTGTGATAGGGTGGCAGGTGGACAATGAATTTGGGGCTCATCATTCCGTTTTATGTTATTGTGACAGATGCGTCAGTCAATTCCGAGAATGGTTAATGCAAAAATACCAGAGCTTAAATAATTTGAATAACGCCTGGGGAACAATATTCTGGAGCCAGGTAAATACCAATTGGAATGAGATTTATCCACCCAATTTAACCGTGGCTACCCCGAATCCATCTCAGGTATTGGATTATCAACGCTTCGCTTCTGATTCATTTGTGAAGTTTCAAAAAATTCAGGTTGAAATTCTTCGTGAAAATACCGAGAACCAATTCATCACCCATAATCCGGATTTTGACTCATTTGAGCTGGATACACATCGTTTGGGTAATGATCTTGATTTCCTGTCATGGAATTCATCCCCAACCGGGCAGGCAGAAAAATTGACCAAACGTTTATATGCTCCCTGGGATGAAATTCCAGAATTTTCGTATGATGTTGGTGACCCGTATATCACTGGTTTCTTTCACGCCTGGGTGCGTGGGGCAAAGTCCAAACCGTTCTGGGTGATGCAACAACAAGTTGGGCAAACCAACTGGGGGGAGATCAACCCGGGTATTCGCCCAGGAACCGTACGATTGTGGACCTGGCATGCTGTAGCGAATGGTGCGGAGACTGTGGTTTATTTCCGATGGCGGGCAACTCGTTTTGCTCAAGAAGCTTATCAATCGGGATTATTAAAGCATGATGGATCAGTGGATATGGGCTATAAGGAGATCGCAAACCTATTACCCGAGTCCCCCGTCATGCAACAGTTGCGGGATGAACCACTCAATTCGCCAGTCGCCATTCTGACCCGTTTTGATGACTTATGGGCGATCAAAATTCAACCGCATCGTAAAGATTATGATTATCTGCGCACTGTATTTGCTTACTACCGTGCTTTGGTAGAAGCAGGCATCAGTGCGGATCTGGTTCCGTATGATGCTGATTTAAGTGAATATCGCCTGGTTATTGCTCCGCTGATGTTTATTAGTGATCCTGAAATTATTTCACGTCTGGAAGCCTATGTCGCCAGAGGGGGGGTATTATTATTTGGTCCCCGATCAGGCAGTAAAAATGAATCAAATATCATGGTGAATGAGCCATTACCGGGAGCATTGCGACCGTTGGTTGGGGGAATTATTAATGATTGGCAGTCATTACCCACTCAGGTTCAATTTGCATTGCGATCTGAAATCCCCGGGCTTTATGGTGAAGTTGGAATTTGGACTGAGTCAATTAAACCGGATGACAATGAAATTGTGAATATCCTTGCGCGCTATTTGGGCGGCCCCTTGTCCGGTCGGGCAGCCATTACATCTCACGACTTCGGGGCTGGGAATGTGTATTATTTAGGTTTCTATCCCAGTCATGAACAATTAAAATCGATTCTGAAATACTTTATGAAAAGCGTAAATTATGAAGGTATTCTGGATTTACCCGAGGGGGTGGTTGTTATTCAACGTGGAAATCATCGCATTGCTTTTAATTTTACCAGGAACGAGAAAACCTTCGTCATGGATGATCAGATGGTGACCCTTGCACCCCGGGATATCCGCTTCTTCTTGCGGGATTGGAGCTAATTACAATAATTAATCAGGGACGGATTAACCTGCAGGTTTTCTGTGGGTTATCCGTCAGGACTGCATCCACTTTCATTTTTGAGTAAATCCAAAGGCGTTTGTCCGGAGTTGGATCAAGAGGACAGACGATCTGGTTGTTCTTGCGGACCTGCCGGATATAGAATGGGTTGAGTAATAATAATGGCCAGAAAGGGCCGACTATTTGCATTTCTGGATCAGGGGTGAAACCGGACATGCTGATCAATCCAGCTGGGATGTCCGGGGCAAGGCGATGCACGCACAGGACACGCTCTTTGGAGAATGAGATGACGAAAGTACGCTCCCTGATCCCTGTGGTTGTCAACAAATCAATTAATTGCTGACAGGTTTTTTCTTCCAGAAATCGATCGGATTTGAGTTCTAAAGCCAGAGCCACATCGGTAGGCAGGATGGCAGCCAGCTCGCTTAGTAATGGGATTCTTTCTGATCTGAATTCTTCCCTGCCATAAAATGCCGAAAAAGTTTTTAATTCCTCAACAGAATAGTCCGATACCAGACCTTTCCCGTCCGTGGTGCGATCGATGGAACCATCGTGGATGCAGATGAAATGATTGTCCTTGCTGATTTGCAGATCGGTTTCGAGGATATCAGCGCCATCCTGGAAGGCTTGTTGAAAGGCTGCCAGTGTGTTTTCCGGGAAAAGGACATTGTTTCCACGATGAGCCATCACATAAGGTTTTTTTCTGCCGGGAATGGATAGAGTTGTCGTTTGCAAGATGCTCTACTCTGTGAAAACCATTTCTTCTTTGCCGGTTAATTTGTCCTGAATGCGGCTGACGACCCGTTCCAGATGACGAGGTTTATGGACAAAGTCAAGATCATCAGTTCGGATGGTTAACACCGGGCATAGATCAAAAGATTGCAGCCATTCAACATAGTACGATTCCAGTCGTTTGAGATAGTCCTCGTCGATACCGCTTTCAATGCTACGCCCGCGCAAACGGATGCGTTCCATCAGAATTGGAACCGGAGCATTCAGGTAAATCAGCAAAGCTGGTGCTGGTAAATCACGAATGATCAAATCGAAGGTTTTTCTATAAGTACGATAATCCCGCTCGGAGATATTTCCCATATCATGTAATGCGCGCGCGAAAATAAAAGCATCCTCGTAGATACTACGGTCAATGATCGCAGAGGGTGGGTCGTTGGCCATTTCAAGATGTTGCTCAGCGCGATGGCCAAGAAAAAAGACCTGTAAATGGAATGACCATTTCGCCATATCACCATAGAAATCAGGAAGATAAGGATTATCGGAGACTGATTCATAGGCAGTACGCCAGCGTAATCGCGAACCAATTCGTTCCGTGAGCGATGTTTTTCCAGAGCCGATATTTCCGGCAACCAGCACAAGATGTTTTGACAAACTTAGCTGCTCTTGGTGGGGATATATTTCTTAATTTTTTCTGCCAGATTCGCAATCGGCATAGTCTGAAGCCATAATCTGCCAGGTCCTGTCACACTGGCCAGGAATAAACCTTCGCCGGAAAAGACGATATTCTTCAGTCCCTTCACCATGGTGATATCATAGCTGACCGTCGGATCAAAAGCTGCAATGTGACCGGGGTCAATTTTCAGGGTTTGTCCGGGAGCAAGATTGTACTCTTTCACTTCGCCTGGGATCTCAAGGAAGGCCATTCCGGGTCCGGTTAATTTCTGGAGAATAAAGCCTTCACCACCGAACAGGCCGGCACCTAATTTCTTGCGGAAGTGCATTTCCAGTTTGACTGAATTTTGTGCACACATAAAAGCATCTTTTTGGGCAATGAGAACCTGATTGGGTGCTAATTGAATAGGCAATACTTTTCCCGGTGCTTCGGGAGTAAAAGTGATCATTGCATTGGGTACCCGACTGGTATAGGTGGTCATGAATAAGGATTCACCGGATAGTGCACGGCCAAGACCGGACATCAACCCGCCTTTGGTGTTGGTATCCATATCGATCCCATCTGACATCCATGCCATCCCACCTGATTCGGTGAACATCGATTCACCGGCATCCAGTTGAACTTCCAAGCTTTGTAATACTGTTCCAGATATTGCGTATCGCATTTATTCCTCCTGAAGAATTGATTATGGTTAATTATAAGGCAAAAATGTGAAGAGGTTGAGGTATTCATAAACGAGTCTTGTACCGGTGATATGGGGGCATTTATCCCCTAAGACATGTCGACGATATTTATTTTCAGATAATAAATCATTTGGCTTTTTAGCTATTCTCACCAATAATTGAATCCATGCAAATAATATCTCCACATTTTAGATCGTCGCAACCCAGACGCAATATTGCTGTACGAGTTTCAGCGAATGCTGAATCGATGATCCGGAAGAAACATCCCTGGATTTTTGATCAATCCATAATCTATCAGAGCCATGCAGGAACAGCAGGTGATTTAGCCGTCATATTTGATGCTAACAGGAATTTTCTGGCAGTGGGATTATGGGACCCTGATTCGGTGATTCGCATTCGAATTCTGCAATTCCTAAAGTCTGCTGATATTAGTAAGAATTGGTTTAACCAAAAAATCCAATCCGCTATTGAATTGCGGAAAGACTTAACCACTCAGCACACCAATGGCTATCGAGTGGTATTTGGTGAGAATGACGGCTTACCCGGGTTGGTGGTTGACCGGTATGACAGGATTTTTGTGATAAAAATCTACACAGCTGCCTGGGTGCCTTATCTGCAATGGATTGCTGAAAGCTTACAAGAATTTTTCAGTTATGAAACTCTGGTGATTCGCTTGAGTCGCAATATCACCCAAAATATTGCAGCAGAATATGGGTTGAGGGATGGAACCATCCTGGATGGGAAAGATTTGAGTGAAGTGGTGACATTCACAGAAAACGGATTGATCTTTGAAGTCGATCCTATCCAGGGACATAAAACTGGCTTCTATTTAGACCAGCGGGATAACCGTGCCAAAGTAGAAAAATTGTCTGCTGGGAAAACCGTATTGAATGTTTTCTCTTACAATGGTGGTTTTTCTCTGTACGCTGCTCGTGGCGGAGCAAAAGCAGTCACCAATGTAGATCTGAATCCGTTGGCACTTGCTTCGGCGCAGAGAAATTTTTCTTACAATCTTAATCACCCTGCGATCTTAGCCTGCCCGCATGAGACGATTGCAGAAGATGCATTTAAATATCTGCAAAGGACAGCTCATTGTGGGAAAAAGTTTGATATGGTGATCCTGGATCCGCCGATGTTCGCGCAAAATCAGAGTCAGGTCGCAAGAGCCATCGCCAATTATCAAACATTAACCCGGCTCGGATTGGGCGTACTCACTCCAGGTGGTGTCCTGGTACAGGCCTCCTGTTCCAGCCGGATCAGCCCTTCGGAATTCTTTGAGGCCATCCATGCTGCTATACTGCGGACTGGCAGAAAAATTCATGAAATCGATCGCACTGGCCATCCTGTGGATCATCCGGTCGGTTTTACGGAAGGGGAGTATCTGAAATGCCTTTTTGCGCGGATCGATTGAAGATTATGGCCAGGGGATTTTAACCGGCAGGGAATAACCATGTTTTTCGACGGTGTAAAGCTCGCCGGAGGAGGGATTGTTGCAGCCAGGTTCGTCGGTGACGGTGTAGCTGGTGGTGTATTGTGTCGGAAATGAGACTGTCCACCACAGATAACCACCATTCTGGCAGACCCAGGCTTCGATGAAATAACCGCGGTCATCATCTGCGGTCATGCTGACCTGATCCCAGGAGATGGTAACCTGATCGCCATCACGGGAGGCGCGCACATTCGGTGGCGGACCGTACATATTCGAACCGACTGATTGTAAATTGGGCGTCAGGTAACGCACGGTGTTGAGGTCACCGGTCACATCGATGACCGAATTCGAGACCCAGCACCAGTAATTGAGCTTGTCGAACTTGACATGCAGCCATTTGGAATAGGGGGAGCGACCACGCACCGTGCCGGTATCGCCGGGGTACAAGTCCGCTGCGTGTAGATAAGCTGTTGAAGGGCCATACCGGCAATGAGCCTGGGTGTGGACTTTTACATCCGGAAAGACAAAAGTAGGCGTCAGGGAGATGGTTGGGGTAAGGGTAGTGGTAGCAGTATTCGTGATGGTTGGCGTATTGGTGATGGTGGCAGTGTTCGTCTGGCTGGCTGTGGAGGAGGGCGATGGTGTGGCAGTGATGGAGGCGGTGATGGAGGGGGTGGCTGAGAAATGCAAGGCCGTTTCTGTCGCTGCCACACTGGTTTGGGTCATCGCAGGGGCTGTAAAGAGGGTACAGGCCGAGAGCAGCAGGGAGAGGAACGGGAAAGTGAACAAGCACTTGATCATCCTACCGATTTTAGTCCATTTTTCTGAAGAATGTAGCGGTCTTTCAGTTTTGTTAGTCTTTAAACGGTCCTTCCTGACCTGGTACACACTGGACCAATTTTGGATCTTTGTGGGTAGAATAAAAGTTAACAACCTGTAACGAAATTAGAATTCCTGACATTACCGTCAGCGAAAAAAAACGAATGACCAAAAGTCATCATATAAAAAAATAAAGCGCTTTAGATTGAAATGTAATTTTTTTTTGTGAATAATTTAAGAGGAAAAACCGAATCGATTGAACGAGGTGAAATGAATGAAATTCCAGAGTATCGCATAAATTTGAATGAACCTGATTTTATTGCCAATCCCTATCCTGAACTGGCAAAATTACGTCGGGAATTGCCCATTTTCTACGATCCCGGTTATGACCGCATCTTTATTAACCTGCATGCGGATATCAGCGAATTGCTGCGGGATAAACGCCTTGGGCGCGGGATGCTGCACCGCTACAACCGCGAGGAATTAGGCTGGCCAGAACCTGATCCCAGGCTGGCACCATTCCGGCGCTTTCAGGATCTGGTCTTTATGGATATGGAAGGCCCGCCACATGCCCGCCTGAAAGGGTTTGTTTCAAAGGCGTTCACGCCGCGCCAGATGGAAAATTTGCGCGGAAAGCTGGAAGCGACCACACATGCACTGATCGACGCCGTCCCCAGGCATGAGCCGTTTAATTTTGTGTCCCACATCGCAGAGCCTTTGCCGGTGACAATCATTTCCGATATGTTGGGCATTCCCGAGGAAATTCGTCCCAACCTGCGCCCCTGGTCATCGGCAATCGTCAAGATGTATGAGATGGATCCCTCTGAAGAAGATAACGAAAATGCGAATAGAGCAGCAGATATGTTCATGGATACCATTCTGGAACTGACTGCTGAACGACGCGCCCAGCCACAGGATGACCTGATCAGCCTGCTTTCGACGGCGGAGTTGGATGGCAACCGCCTGAGTGATGATGAACTGGCAGCAACCAGCATCTTTTTGCTGAATGCCGGGCACGAAGCAACCGTAAATGCATCCTCACTGGGATTATTGGCCTTATTGCGCAATCAAAGTGCTTTGGATGCGCTGAAAGCAGCCATTGCTGGCGAAGAAGCGGATACCTTTATTAAGACAGCCGTGAACGAATTGCTGCGCTATGATACACCCGCCCCGATGTTTGAGCGCTTTGTTCTGGAGGATATGGAGTTCAATGGTTATCCGTTTCACCTTGCTCAGAAAGTTTCTCTGATGTACATCTCTGGCAATCATGATGAAGCTCGCTTTCCCAACCCGCACGAACTGGACCTGACACGCAAAGATAACCCGCACCTGACCTTTGGACTGGGCACACATTTCTGTGCCGGGGCTCCCCTGGCGCGCCTGGAATTGCAGACGGTGTTCCGTATTTTGTTGGAACGCATGCCGGATTTGCAATTAGTGGCAGAGCCGAAGTTCACGGATGGGTTTGTGATTCGCGGGTTGCGAGAGTTGATGGTGAGTAGCTGAAAGCTAAAAGCTAAAAGCCCAAAGCTGAAAGTAAAAATTGAAAAATTGACATTCATTTTCTGCCACGGTTCGGAGATAATATTTTTGCTTAGGGGGAGTGTTCGTGACCTCCCCCGTGGTTTGGACACCACAAGAATGATGTGACATGTAGGGCGCGAAGCAGTCGGAACAAGAGAATTGGATGGAAAATTCGCTTTGCCTCCGACTGCTTCGCCCTTTTGAGGTGGATATAGACCATCAATGATTGCCATCCACGAATTAGAAACGAATGTCGTCAACGAACCCCCAGGATAATATAGGAAACGATGACGAATTACAATCGGGTTAACGTTGTTGATGGTGGCATTTGTGAATGTGATTATTAAAAAAAATGGCAAATCCATACTATTGAAAAAAGGACAGTTTGTACACGGATAAAATTTGTCTTTGAAAAATTAAACAGAATTCAACACCGAACTGCTAATCAACATTCGTTTTAACCATACTCTTGTGGGATTGGATATCTTTTATTCGTAAACAGCTTGCCTACATTCCATACTTATTCTCCAACTCAATGGTCAACCAGGGCAGAATTGAATTTCTTCTTAAAAACGTTGTGATGTTCTGCCAGCTGGATTTTCGCAGCATGGCTGGATTTTTGAGAGCTGACTTGGTCTCGTGATATGCCCGATAGCCCTTGCCTTGCTCCTGAAAAGCCGGATTACGCTGATCGTAGACCAGGACTGCATGCCCATTATCCAATGAAACAGAACCATCCATCTGAACTCCGATTGCCAGTAAATTGCGCACCAGTTGATAATTGCGGAATAATGGGCAGGGTGAGATGTCGCCATCATATTTCCAATTGAACCATTCAGGCACATAACGCCAGTACTTCACACCCGTGGCGGTCAATGGGCATCGATGTACCCCATCCTTCAATGAATAATTTCCATCACACCACGTTGGGTGACCGGGCTTTAGTCGCACATGTGAGCAACTACCGACTTCTGACTCAGTGAATTTGCATTCCAGCGCAACTCGGTATGCTCCATCAAAGTATCCATCTAGGCTGGTAGGTTGCGGTTCTCCCAGGTAGCTGACCTTGTGTTCCATACAGAAATTTTCACTGTTTAATTGGGCAGTGCAAAAAAGTGCTCCCCCTTCGTCATCCAATAAATCCGAGAGGCTCTCCAGGTAGCCATGGATCGCCAGGTTTCCGAAAACACTCTGCGCCAACGCCTGTGAACTGTTCATGCTGCGAAACCATTTATGACGTTCGTAGCGGGGAATGATTGCAAACAGGCGTTCTTTTTCAAATGATTCACTCCCCGGATGAGTAATGATGTTGAAATCGGAAGTGGCTGGGAGAAAAACTGGTGGTCCAATTTCTTCTGGATGCTTGGGATCCAGGTATTTTATCCAATCTGGATGGTAATAGAGAATGTATGACCAGTAGCGCTGGTGAAGATCGGATTTGAATTCGGAGAATTTGTTTAGCATTCTTTATTCTATCATTTAAGAAAACTAGGAATTTAATCAATCAGACTCGATTCCAGGTTTATTAACTTAAAAAATGGTAGGTTTCGAACCCTCATTACTAAATAATTTTTAAACTATGCTTACAGACTCCATCTATCTGCAAAATTATCCTCGTAAACATCATCAGGACAATGACTATTAAACTATTTTAAAAAATTGCCATAAAACAATTCTTTCCAAACCAAAATTACCCCGATTTGGTTAGTGATTATTCACAGAATTTTAGATAACCATTGAAAGAAAATTTATTCGGTAAATGAAATTCCCTGAACCCTTCTGATAATCCCAAACATTCATCTGATCGGGCATCACTCTCGAACCAGTCCTTCCAGACGGAGGTATAAGGTCGGAAGAAGCTTAGCCGCCAGAAGTCGCGCATAAGTCTCTGAAAAAAGCGCGGCACGATAATCAGGTCGCCTGCGAATGTGTAAACCTTTTTGGGACGGTCGACTGTCAGTTTGGCATGTTGCCGCTCCTGAAATTCCCAGTAATAGGCGCGGTCATCTTTTTGGAGAACGAAATCAAAGGAGATTTCTTTGGGTTGGAAGGCGATGCGCAGTTGAGGGCCGGGGAAGGCTTTCAGAATTTCGAGGGACGTCTCTCTTTTTTTGGTTGGAAAATAGGGTTCCACTTCCAGCCAGTGGATGATTTTCTGGACATCAAGAAATTGATCCAGAGTAGCTGGTGGCACATGATAGTGAGAATTAGAAATCATGGCATCAGGGTGGTGGTTTATCAGGGCTGCAAAGAATAAGCTCTCGCTGGTGCGTTGGATATTGGGTTGGTAGTACAGGATGGTTGGGGACATTAGTTTTTTTCTATTGAATTCTCTGATACAGCCAGATCTGATGATCTAGGCTGCGGGAGGTCAAGAGGGGATAGTCTCTCACAAGTTCTCCATGCGCTGCTACCAGCAATTCCTGGCTTTCATCTATGCTCACTTCCCTCCCAATCGCCGCCTGGATAAACCGGTGGATCATGCGATCAGGTTTGATGAAGTTCTCATCCCCTGCCAGCATATAGAAATAACGGGTGGACAGTCCACTTGACTGCCTGGGGATTCTGGCAATTTCCGCTTCAAATTTCTCATCTCCCAAAATTTTATCGACATCCTGTAAGTACTCCACGCCAAATTTCTGGATCACCTATGCAAAAAAGTAGCTGGCTTCAGCTTTCAGGATGCCATTGCGAGTGGAGGTGCGTTGTTTGTTCTGGTAAACCTTTTCCGCCATTTCCTGACTAGTGAAGCCTTGATGAAATTGAATAAATGAGGATACAGAAAGTTGTTTGGATTGGGGAGCCAGTTCTTTTTCCCGCAAACGGGTGACAAAGAAATATTTGCAGAAGCGTTTGACGGCATTTTCGGTGGATGTGTAGCGAACGCCAATGGATAAAACAGTGTCGATGATGCAGAAAGATATAATTTAATAACCTGGTTCAGGTTGTAAAAGGTTGATAAGATCGAAGTTGTCTTTGCAGAGTGAAAATATTTATTAGAACTCGGTATTAGAAATCAACAAATCTACTTATTAATGCCCTGTACAACCAGTTTTTAAATTAATTCTTTTCCCTTATTGAAGTTAGGAAAAAATATCATATAATAATATTAATGGAGGGAAAAATGGAAAATCAATTAATTGGCACTCAAATACAAAATTGTGGTCGGTATTTACAATCTTTAGACTCAGTCAGATTTTCAAAATCGGAATTATATTTAGATCCAAACGCATTGAAAATTCATGCGCGTATAGAAATGATTATAGGGCTTCTATTTGGACAAACAATACCAATCGGAGAACATCAATTTTTGGATTCAGATGGTTTCATCCCTAACGCAGTCGAATTGATAAAAAGCTTGGAATCAATTGATGACCAAGATGATCGCCGAACTGTCGAATCAATTTTCCCTTTCCGAGTTGGAATAAGGTCTGAACTATTGCCTATTGATAACTTCATTGCCTTAAAACTAGGAGATACTGGCTATCGCCTGAGTAGATGGGAAAAGTTGAATGGTTTACCTGACAAACGTAAAGAAATAAATAGACTGCACGGAAAAGGAAAATTCGAATTTAACGATTTATATACTATACTTCCAGATCAAGAAAATGACATTAAAGAGTTAGAAGCTATTCGTAAACGTTTTCTTTATGGAGAACAAGGCGGAGCGTTTCATACACTTTATAAAACCCCCACCATAATGACAGCAGGAAGAGTCCCCCTACTACCACTTGGTCTAAAAGAATTAACAAAACTTGATAAATCCTCCCTCGATGCCGAGATTGAAAAGCAAGAAATATTGATAAATCAAGGTATAGAACCTAGTGCATATATCGATCCAGTTCTAATTCCTCCTTGCATAAAACTAATTGAGCAGTTAAAAAACTTAGAAAATGAAGGGCTGTTATTTAATAACCGCTCCTGTATTCGAAACGAAACGGAAATTACAAGCAAAGTTATATCTGATAGAAAAGAACTGGAACCTTTGCTAGAAATTTTCGACAGGCTTTACAATACAGCTGCCGCCACGGCCACGGAATCCTATAGTAATGTAGTCTCAAGTGCTCGAGATTTTGATGACATCAACATACGAGCAGCAACAGCATTGGCTGAATTAGCAATATCAAAAGTCCCAACAGCTGACTTTGTTACTGGAGAACCAGAACAAGATGCACATTTAAATTGGGAGATGGATACCGATTTTAGTGTTCTCCACAAATCTAAAGTAGAAGCAGTAATGAAAGATATTCCCTGGGAAGTGGTTTGGCATGCCTACTTGGATGAGAACTGGAAGAAAAGTCTCGACAATCTTAATTCCAGATATGGACAAATGGATTACTTGCTTAACCACCCAACTGATAATATTAACCAAATAGAGTCTGCCCGTTGTTACTTGGATGAGGCGATTTCAACCCATATTGACAATATCTCTAGGTGTCTCAAAGACTCAGTTGTTAAAATTTACCAGGGATCAAAAGCTGGGCAAATGCTGGTAAGTATATTAACAAACACTGGAAGCGCTGCAGCCACCTATGCGATTGGCAACACAGATATAACAAGTGCAGTGGAAGTTGGAGTAGCTGTTGGGCTAATCATAAAACTGGGTGACCCTATCATAAAACCATATATCCCCAATATTGCTGCTTGGAATACGAGCGGCCAGATCAGGCGAACACTAAAGAGAGTATACAGACAATACTAGTGTACTTTTTCACATTTAGGGAAGAAGGTATCTAAACATGGACTCTGCTTTATCGAAATACCTCGAACTGCTTCACAATAATTCAGCCCTTATTGCAAACAAGGACGCGTTAATTAAAATAATTCCAGATGAAGATGCAATAAAGAACTGGGAGGTAACGCATAAAGAAAAATTAACTGCAAAAGGGAAACCAAAAGAGTGGGCCGAAATCGGTTTTGTTTATACCGACCCATATATAGTAATTTTGCGCGACTTAGTGGAATTTCCAAGTGGAAGAATGGGGAGTTATTTTCGGTTGATAAATCAAGCTGATCTACAAGGAGGACAAGGAGCCGTAGTTTTAGCAAATATGAACGGAAAATATTTGTTGCTTCGGCAATATCGACATCCTATACGCTCTTGGAGCTTTGAAGTACCGCGTGGATTTGGTGAACCTGGTATTACAGCAGAAAAACAAGCCGAAATTGAAATTAGAGAAGAAGTTGGCGGAAAGATTTCAAAACTCATTGATCTTGGAATCTATTTTAGTAATACCGGTCTAGAAGGAAACAAAGTGCGATTGTTTTTTGCGAAATTAATTTCTATTGGAAAACCTGCTAAAGAAGAGGGTATTGAAAGTCTTCATTGGGTTAGTCTTGAAGAGTTAGAAACAATGCTAGCAAAAGCACAAATCACAGATGGTTTTACAATTGCAGCATACACAAGGGCAAAGTTACAAGGATTACTTCAATAAGTTCTAAAAAATTCTCGAGAAAATAAATCAAGAATTGATTCTACCTTGAACAAACTACTTTACTTGGTACAGTTCTGCATGAAAATTATCTTGTTATTTGTTTATCAAAAAAAGGTTCATAATTTAGCAAATTTAATCTTAACGACTCCTAGAAATTAAAAACAAAACACCCATCTTCAACTAAACAACCCTGCTTTTTGTAAAAATTAATCAATTTTGGCCAATCCCCTGATTGTTCAGGAACCATTTTCCCCTTTATTGATTTGAGATTATGACTTATCGCGATTTCCTTCAATTTTGTAAACATCCATGAACCAATACCACAATTCCTGAAATTTGTATGCCTATCAAAAACCAATATATCCCATATTTCAATATAATCATCTTGTAAACCAAATAACATCTTCCCAATGCATTTTCCTTTATAGAAAAGGTACAGTGGGCTTGATGAATCCTCTTCAAACTCATACCAAATTTTTCTGCCACTATGATCAAAAAAGTATTCGAGACCAAATGAAGAATAATCATTAAAAATTTTCTGTTTATATTTTTGAATTATCCCCAATCTATTCTTCCCCCCTACACCCACTCATTACACAACACCTCGGTCTGCTCCAGCACCAGCTCCGTCGCAGCCTTCTCCAGATCCGGGGGATAGCCGTAGCGGCGCAGGATGCGTTTGACGAGGATGCGGATTCTGGCGCGCGCGTTTTCCCTCAATGACCAGTCGATGGTGACGTTCTGTTTGACTTTCTCCAGCAGTTCGTGGGCGATGATGCACAGGTTCTGGTCACCCATGACTTCGATGGCGCTGTTGTTCTGCGCCAGGGCGTCGTAGAAGGCCAGTTCCTCCTCGTTCAAGCCCAAATCCTCGCCGCGGGACTGGGCTTTCTGCATTTCCTTGGCCAGCTTGATCAGTTCCTGGATCACTTCCGCGGAGGTGATGGCGCGTTTCTGGTATTTGTTGACCGCGTCATCCAGCATCTCGGAGAAGGCGCGTCCCTGGACGATGTTCCTGCGCGATCGGGTGCGGATTTCATCATTGAGCAGTTTCTTGAGCAGCTCAAAAGCCAGGTTTTTCTGCGGCAGCAAACGCACTTCTTCCAGGAAGGCATCCGAAAGGATCGAGATATCCGGTTTGTCCATGCCGACTGCTTTGAAGATATCAACCACTTCGGTGGAGGCGACCGCTTTGGAGACCAGCTGTTTGATGGCAGCATTGATCTGGTCCGGTGTTTTGCCGTTCCTGTCATCCGTGCCACTGTCGGACTTGGCCAGCATGGCGCGCAGTTCCTGGAAGAGTCCCACCTCATCGCGGATGGCAATCGTCTCCGGGTGTGGGACCGCCAGGGCAAAGGCTTTGCTCAACTCGCTGAGCACCTGAAGGTAGCGTTTCTTCCCATCCGGCAATGCCAGGACGAAATCAGTGGCCAGTACCAACCCCTGCAAACGCGATTTATCGTCTTTCCCCAGCATGGATTTGTAATCAAAGCCGTGCAGCATATCGCGCACGATGCCGTATTTCTCAAGCATGATCTGAACCGCCTGTTCCTGTGTCCGGGTCAGGTCGCCTTCGCCACCGCTGTTGGTGTAATCGGACAGGGCACGTTTGAGCGCTTCAGCAATGCCAATATAATCGACGATCAGTCCACCGGGTTTGTCCTTATAAACGCGGTTGACCCGCGCAATGGCCTGCATCAGGTTGTGACCGTTCATCGGTTTGTCCAGGTACATGGTGTGCAGGCTGGGACAGTCGAAACCGGTCAGCCACATATCGCGCACAATCACCAGTTTGAGCGGGTCGTTTTCGTCCTTGAAACGGGCTGCCATGTCCTCGCGTTCCTGTTTGCTGCGGATATGCTCCTGCCAATCGGTGGGGTCGGAAGCCGAACCGGACATAACCACCTTGACCTGCCCGGTCTTGTCCTGGTCGGTGCACCACGCGGGTCGTCTGGCACGGATGGCGTTATAGACCTCCACGCAGATACGCCGGCTCATGCAGACGATCATGCCCTTGCCTTCCAGCACCTGTAAGCGCTGGTCGAAATGTTGCAGGATGTCATCCACCACCAGGTTGATGCGTTCCTCGGCACCGATCATGGCTTCCAGTGCTGCCCATTTGGCTTTCAGTTTGTGTTTTTCTTCCAGTTCTTCGCTTTCGGTAATCTCTTCGAATTCGGGATCGAGGGTCGGTTTGATCTCATCGCGGATCTTGATGCGCGCCAGCCGGCTTTCGTAGTAGATCGGGACGGTGGTCTCATCTTCCACCGCACGCAGGATGTCATAGACATCGATATAGTTGCCAAAAACAGCCGGGGTGCTGCGGTCGGTCAGTTCAACCGGGGTGCCGGTGAAACCGATAAAGGCAGCGTTCGGCAGGGCATCATGCAGGTGCCGGGCGAAACCGTCGATAAAATCGTATTGGCTGCGATGGGCTTCATCGGCGATGACGACAATATTCCTGCGCTCGCTCAGCAGCGGGTACTGGTTTTTGTCCTCGGGCAGGAATTTCTGGATGGTGGTAAAGATCACCCCGCCACTGGCAATCTGCAACAGACTACGCAGGTCAGCGCGGGAATCAGCCTGGATCGGGTTCTGGCGCAGGATATCCTTGCAGCCGGCGAAGACACCAAAGAGCTGGTTATCCAGGTCGTTGCGGTCTGTGATCACTACCAGGGTGGGATTGTGCATGTCCGGATGGCGGATGACCTTGCCGGCGTAATAGACCATTGAAAGGCTTTTGCCGCTGCCCTGGGTATGCCAGATCACGCCAATGCGTTTGTCGCCAAATTTCTGGGGATGGTAACCATCGCGATCATCACCGATCTTGTGTACATCAACAAAATCAGGGAAGCGTCCGATCAATTGATTGGCGTCACTATGGATGCTACAGGCGTAGAAAGTGCTCTGCAGGGCTTTGTTTACCGCCCAATACTGGTGGTAAGCAGCATTTTTCTTGATCAGTTTGCCCTGGTTCTCGAAGACTACAAAATTGAGCATATAGTCCAGGAAGCGCCGCCGTTCAAACAGACCTTTGACCAGCACCTCCAGTTCCAGATAGCCCTTCTTTTGCACGTCCAGCCCATCGATGGTGCGCCAGGGCATGAAGCGGTCCCAACCGGCGCTCAGGCTGCCGACACGTGCCAGCACGCCATCCGAGGTGACCAGCACTTCATTGGTCTGGAACAGGCTTGGGATTTCGTTTTTATAAGTTTCCAGTTGCTTGAAGGCATGGAAAGTATCCGCTTTTTCGTCGGTTGGGTTTTTGAGTTCCAGCAGCGCCAGCGGGATGCCATTGACGAACAGCACCACATCAGCGCGGCGGTTGCGGGTACGGCCGTTAATGGTCTCGACCACGGTGAACTGGTTGAGTGCCAGCCAGTCGTTGTTGTCGATGTCGTCCAGGTCCAGCAGCCACAGTTTCTGGTAATCCACGCCATAGCCACTGCTGGCTTCGACCTCGATATCAATGCCCTCGGTCAGCAGGCGGTGGAAAGCCTGGTTGTTGACCAGCAGATCGGGGGTAGACGGGGTACTGATCTTTTCGATGGCTCCTTCGATGGCTGCCGTAGGTGCATCAGGGTTGATGCGTCGCAGGGCAGCCCTCAGTCGTTGCGTCAGCAGCACCTGCTGGTAGCTCTCACGCTCCGGGTTGGCAGTACCGGGTGCCAGCTCCGGGGCAAAACCGGTCTGATAACCGAGCGATTGCAGCCAATCCAGGACAGAGGATTCGAGGGTAGATTCAGAGGTTTTAGGCATTATCACTTCATTACACAAGCATATCGTACATGTCTTTGCTTAAATGCATCTTCTCCTCCATCAAGTTCCAATAATTTTTCCACAATGTTATTATTATCTAAGGAACCTAAATGTTCAATCTCACCAAATTTTCCTGATTCAGTAATATTCTGTTTTATAGATATTATTTGTTCGCTGTCACCTAAAACAGGTATATTGGGAATATGAGTAACAAAAATTAATTGACGAGATGTTTTAACCATTCTCACTTGTTCAACTAATTCGTGGGTTATTAATGAAGGACCTAATTCATCTTCAGGTTGGTCAACAATAAGTGGCATTCCTTTAGGGATCATAGCTACAGAAATCAATGCTAATGCTTGTTCCCCTCCTGATAATCCGGAATTAATATTAGTAAAATTAGTTTCACCTTCTTTCCTAAATTTAATTGCCAAATTATCCGAAATATATGTTGCTTCAATTTTTTGAATATCTTTTTCAGGGATCATTAATGCTATCTTTGCAGTGTTTTCTGTCACATTAGTAGCATTAATTAAGCCTGTCAGATTACTTTCACGGATCAATTTTACAAATTCTTCAGGGCTTATAGATTTAGTGATTTTATCTAGCTGTTGATTTTTACTTTGTAGTTTATACTCACTTCCTGAAGTAATTTTGGTAAACACATGATCTAAGATATTTTCAAAATATCTTTTATCATCATCGATTAATAATTCTGCAACGACATTCTCAGAAGCATACTTATTTATATTTGTAACAATTTCTATTCTGGTATTGGTTATCTCATCCTTTAAGTCTTTAAATTCTTTTAATAACCCCTTGCGATGTTCAATTAAATTTTCCAGTTGATTTGTTTTTCCTGCTATTTCTTCTTCTGTTGATTGAATTTGGGTAAATTGCTTGATATATCCCTGTAATCTTCCTGTTAAAACTTCCTTCTGTTGAGGCTTTTCATCTCCCGATACTTTAGAAATTTCATCAAATATTTCTTTATATTTCCTTGATCTATATTTTTCTATTTTCTCAATTATGTCTGAGCTTTGATTTATTTCATCAATTAGATTCTTTATCTGTTGTTTAATACTTTCATCAGTAGTATTAAGAACGATTTCGATAAATGAAATAATATCAAAATCCACCAAGCCGGTCTCTAAAACCTCTTTAATTTCACTTATTGATATTACCTTTCCATCTTCAATAAGAGAAGTATGATTTTGTAGTATTGTTTGTTCTTCTTGAATATGCTTTAAAGCTTCTATTAATTTACCTATATGTGTCTTAGCTTGATTAGTTTTCGTTTGATAACTATCCCATTTCGACAACTCATCATGTTTAGAACTTTCAATAATATTTTGGAGGCGTGTAATTTCCGATTTGACCCCTTCTTTATTTTCGATTTTTAATCTTAGATTATCAATATTTGTTTGTAATTCATTTATCTCATCGCCATTCTTAATCAAACGTTTGTAAATTGAACCTTCTTCAGAATCTTCCGAGTAAATGAGATTGACAATTTTGGAAGATAAATCTCCAATATTATCGACTATCTTTATTTGCTTTGACGCATCATCTTTTATATTAACAACCTCTCCTTGAGGATATGCTTCTACTGTAAATATATTCTTCATTGCTTCATCTGTAACTTTAAAGAAATCTTCCCCAATTAATTTATAGATAATTGGCATCCCTTCCAGTGACTGAGGTTCTCCTGTCCGTGATTTTTTTGCAAATAAAGTTCTATTTATTGCGTAAATTTCTTGGTCTTTACCTTTTACATAGACTGTAATATTTCCATTTTCTGTAAGTAAACCCCATAAACGGTTCAAGTACAATTCATATTTTCCATTATTTCTTCCATCTTTATCTTTCAATTCTGGCACGTTGTCAAAGGCAAAGCGAAGAAGGTCAACAATTGTTGATTTTCCAGAATAATTTTTTCCAATAATACAATTTTGATTTGGACTAAAAGGAATAATTTGTTCGTTGAAATATCCACCATTTACCACAATACCGATGATGTACGGGTGAGTTTCTTTTTGAGGTTTCTCAAATGTAAGAAAATTCTTGTATTGGAATTTTGACTCCTTATCATATAATACTCCAGTGGAAACCCTGGTTTCAGGTTCAAAAATTATCTGTCTTATTCCATTAACGGTGGGCTCAGACATCTTAATCCAAGTCGTGTCTTTTTCAAAATCATCTAATCGATGACAATCCGATACATTTATAAAAGCAAACGACCTTTGGATATTTTCACAATTCATTGTTTTATATAATAATCTTCTATGCTTTTCTTCATCATCAATGATCTTAATGGATCCAGATGGAGCAGCAAGAATATTCAGCGCTTTATGATTTATAACTTCATACCTGCCGGAAAAATCTTGGTTTCCCCAAATGCCTTTTCCTCTTGAATCTATGTGTGGTGCAATTACCACACCACCTAGTCCATCAATTTCCTCAATAATATCAATTAATGTTGGTTTACGATTTGGTATCCCTTTTCCAACAACATCATCTTCCCTACCTTCACCAGATAGTCCTAATCTAATCAACATATTTTTTATCTTAGGTACGTATGAAATATCTTCATCAAAAATCCCAATAATATGCGGTCCTTCATAAGAAGTTATCTCAACACCAGGGAGAATATGAATATTAGTTTCACCGTTTTTCCTCGCCTTTCCAGCGAGTTTCATTAGCGGTTCACACCACTCAACTGTATTATGGTCTGTGATAGCAACTAAATCAAGGCTTGTCTGAATCAATCTCGTAAAGTAATCATCAAAAGTTATATTTCCAGCTTTATCCCCATTTTTTCCATTAACAGCATTCCAATCATAAGCTGTTGCTGGTGTGTGCATATGTAAATTTGTATGATACCATTTTGCGCAATTGGATATTTGTAAAATTTTTTGATAATCTTCATAAGTGCAAGTCATAATAACTCCTTAAATTTCAAGAAGACCATTTATTAATTTTGGAAGTAATAATTCTCTTAACCTAGTTAATATTTCTATTTGTTCATCATTATTTTTAATCTTTGAAAAATATTCATTAATTTCATTTGAAAAATGAATTAACATATTTTGTGGGGGTAATATTATAGGAATACTTTTCATGTTTTCTTGATTAAGTTTTAACTGGACAGCACCGGTGATGAATGGAGAAATGTTGGTTTTTTTAAGTAGTAAATAAACATACTCAGTCGAAAAACCGTTTTTCCCATTAAGCACATGCGCATGATTATTCGCCCAGAACTGCCCCCAAACATATTGTAAAAATGGATATCCTTCATCATTTATTACAGAACCGTCTTCACCAACCAATAGGAAAACACCATCAAAAAGATAATCATCGACAAAATCTACGATTTTTGTTGCACCATAATATGGAAATTTCCCTTTTCTTTCACTTCTCTCTTTCTTTGAAAGTGGAATTCTTTTAGAATCATGAATTTCTATGATTTCACCCAACCCTCCTACCCTCCACCCTTTCGGAATCAGCCCCAACTCAGACTCTTCCAACTCATCCGGGAAGAGATCCATGATTTCTGGAGGCAGGGGGTAGTCACGGCCTTCCATTTTGGCGTAAACCGGGTCGAAATCGACAAACCAGGATTTGAAGATGGCGCGTGCCATGGCTTCGAGGGTCTGGTTCATCTGGCGGTTGAGTTCGATTTTGTCGTCGAGAGTACCGAGGATATCAGCAATTTTGCCTTGTTCCTCAAGAGATGGAATTAAAATCGATTGGTTAATAAAGTGAGGAACTCGTATACTAGGTTGAGCCGCACCAATATTGAGGTTTTTTAGGATTGTTTGAAATTTATTCGATGATAGAACGTAGTATGCAAAATCAGGATTACAAATTTTTGGATTAAATCTCAACCCTACTAAATTTTGCCCAATGCACCCTCTATATTCTTTTACTTGGGCGATATTTCCAATATTTGCTCCGACTGTAGCAATTAATATATCTTTTGGTTTGATATACCCTCTAAACCACCTTCTAAAAATTTCCTCGTTTACATGCTTTGTGATTTTTTCATAATCAATATATCTGTAGTTTCCGACAATTGAAGTAGTTTCAATTAATTCATGACCTTTAATTGACAATGGAGGTGTTTTTCCTCTATTATCAATTATTGTTTCAAGGCAATCTTGAATTTTGATGCTCTTCCAATTAGTGGTCATAACCTAAAATTTTCAAGTTTTCAATAATTTTTTTATCTAAATTATTTGACTCATTCAATAGGTACAATAATTCTTCAGAAAGTAGTTCCATCTTCTCTTCAAATGGGATGCCGTCGTCTTCCTCGTCCTCAATACCGACGTACCTGCCGGGGGTGAGTACGTAATTATTCAATCGAATTTCATCCAGACTGGCTGATTTGCAATAACCGGAAATGTCTTCATACGGCTCGCCCACCGCTTCCCCGCGCCAGGCGTGGTAGGTGGCGGTGATGCGTTCAATTTCCTCAGCGGTCAGTTCGCGGTGCACGCGGTCAGTCAGCACTCCCAGTTTACGGGCATCGATAAAGAGCGTCTCGCCCTGGCGGCCCCGGGTTCCGATTTCAGGGTTGGCAGCCTTGGATTTGCTGATGAACCACAGACAGACCGGGATTGGAGTGGTGTAAAAAAGCTGCCCGGGTAAGGCGATCATGCAGTCCACCAGGTCAGCTTCGATGATGTTGGTACGGATGACCAGTTCGCTGGTGGTGGAGGTGGACATGGAACCATTGGCCATCACAAAACCGGCCATGCCCAGTGGATTGAGATGCTGGATGAAATGCTGGATCCAGGCGTAGTTGGCGTTGCCGCCATCCACATTGACCACCGAACCGTCCTTTTGCTTGCGGGCACCGGCCTGTGGCGGTTTGCCGTAGCGCCAGCGCGGGTCATTCTCCACCTGTGAGAAACCCCAATCCTCCATGTTGAAGGGCGGGTTGGCCAACAGGTAATCGGCGCGCAGGTCGGGGTGTTTATCGTTGGTGAAGCTGTCACCGTATTCGATGTGTCCCTCAATCCCGCGGATAGCCAGGTTCATCTGGCACAAACGCCAGGTGGTGTAATTGGATTCCTGCCCGTAGATCGAGATATCACGTTTGATTTTGGTGAGAGATTTTGGCGTTTGGCCGTTGCCATTGCCGTTCCCGCTATGCGCTTGCACGAAGCGCTTGGCCTGCACGAACATGCCGCCCGAACCACAGCAGGGGTCATAGACCCGGCCGGTGAACGGCTCGAGCATCTCGACCAGCAGGCGTACGATGCATTGCGGGGTGTAGAATTCACCACCACCCTTGCCTTCACTGGAGGCAAACTTGCCCAGGAAATATTCATAGACCCGCCCCAGAATGTCCTGTGCCCGGCTTTCGGCGTCCCCCAGTCCGATGGTTGAGATCAGGTCGATCAACTGCCCCAGGCGAATCTTGTCCAGCGAAGGCCGGGCATAATCCTTGGCCAGGATGCCACGCAGTCGCGGGTTCTCCTCCTCGATGGCTTTCATGGCATCATCGATGAAAACCCCGATCTCGGTTGATCTTGCGTTGTTTTGAATCTGCTCCCAACGGGCTGCCTTGGGCAACCAGAAGATGTTCTCAGCGGTGTACTCATCGCGATCTTCCGGGTCCGCGTATTCCTCGTTCTGCAGTTTGTTGAAAAATTCGATGAAAGTATCGTTGATATATTTAAGGAAGATCAAGCCCAGCACCACGTGCTTATATTCGGAGGCGTCCATGGTGCCGCGCAGTTTATCGGCAGCCGTCCAGAGACGCTCCTCAAAGCCGAGATTTGATCCACTTCCGTTTGCCATATTGTTCTCCTTGTGGAAATGACGCGATAATACTCCCCCCTCGCAGTGATGGGGACATGCTATTTTTATTATAGGAGAAAATGTTAAAGAAAGCTACAGTTATTGGGGATCTGTTGGGAAAAAGAAAGCTGATCAACTCAATCGGCTTGAGCCGATTTGATATTGGCAGACCTGGGTTTCAACCCGAGGTGTGGGTATCCGAGGAGTAGGCCAATCCAGGGCAAAGACAATCCTAGTGGGCTGGTAGAGGATTGGGCGAAGCATCGGATGTCGGGAATTTTGGGTGCTGGATGGGTCTTTTATCCGATGCTTCGCCCCTACAAGTGGGTTGTCGCGGGTGGCTGTGAGGAAGATAATCCTGTAAATCCTGTCATCAAATACCGAAAATCAACAATCCTCACATGCAAATCAATTCAGGAAACCACAGATCAAAAAATCCGGTAAATCCCCGTTCGGATTTTTTTGAGGAGCATATCAAAAGATAAGAAAACGTTGGGTCGGAGACCACACCCTACAATTAAAATTTTTGGCTTTTCCTTATTGACAAAATAGAACAATTATTCTATAATACATCAATATAAAAATTTGAACATTAACAACCGAATATCTTGCTGCAATTCAATCCCTCACCTTCTCGTAAGGACTATTTTTACATTCGAAGGTCTAAGTCTACATTTCAGAACAGGACGATTGATAGTTAATGGAATTGTTCCTAATTGTTTTTGAGTTTCAATCCCTCGGCTTCCCGGTCAGGTTATTTTTACGTACGAAGCTCCACATTTACTTTTCAGAACTGGGCGATTGACACTAAATGGAATTGTTTCGAATTGTTCTTGATGTTCAATTCATCTTCGAAGGTTTGATTTGGCCTGCCCCCGCAGCACGCGAAAATTCATTCCTCTACTAACCCACAAGGTGATATTGGAAACTGCGAATAATTTTGACAGTTATAAAATAGATTTTGTTTAAACGAGTGACTTTGTTGAACCGGCTTGGGCCGGTTTGAGATTGATAGCCCTGGGTTTTAACCCAGTGGCGGAGGTTGAGCACCCACACACATGGGGTAGGTCACGGATCGCGTACTCCTAAGAGGTGAAAAAAGGGCACCCGCAGCGGATGCCCATATAATTTCCTAACATTCCGAATAGCCGCAGGCGTAGCATTTGCGGCAGCCTTCTTCATTCACGAAGGCGGCCTGGCCACACTCGGGGCAGAGATCTCCGATTTGCATCATGTGCTGTACAGCGGGGACTTCCACCCAGGGTTTACCGCCATTTTTGGGTTGTTCATCAGTGGGTAACCCGGACAGGCGGTCATCGCGCCCCTGAATGTAATCGGTCAGGATCTGAGCCAGCCCATCCGGTAAGGAGCGTACCCGGTTGGGACCAAAACCCATCGGGCGTCCGCCACCGATGCCGTTTAACTGGCTGATGACATCCCGCAGGCGTTTACTGGGTTCCACGGTGGAGGTCAGGCGCAGGATGTAAGACACCAGGCGTCCGATGGCTTCGGAGACAGCAGCGGTGTCGGAGCCAGCCTTGGCGGAGTTGATGAAGACTTCGAAAGGCTGATAGTCCCCATTTTCATTGATGGTCACAAAGGCTTTTCCGAGTGGAGTACCGATCTGATAGGTGAAGCCGTTCAGATAGCGGGGGCGCGGTTTTTTGCTCTCCGACCACAGGATTGATTGTTCGCTGGTTAGAGCAACCGCCGGGGCTTTTTCTTTTTCTTTGGCGGTGCCATGCGTTTCAAGCACGACGGTCTCACGTGAGCCGGTGACGTAGACGGTGATGCCCTTGCAGCCTAATTCCCATGCCAGCCGGTAGGCGGTGGCAACATCTTCTTCGGTGGCGTTGGGTGGGAAGTTGATGGTCTTGGAGAGAGAGTTATCGACATATACCTGCAGAGCTGCCTGCATGCGTACATGTTCTTCGGCAGAGATGTCTGAAGAGACCACGAAGGCATTGCGCAAGTAGGTGGGGATGTCATCGATGCTCTGGCAGCTGCCTTCCTGCATAACCTGCTCGAAGATTTTCTGACGTTGTTCTTCGTTCGTCCCGATCCGTTCGAGGGCTTTATCAAAAGCTGGACTGGCATAGGTTAATTTGAGGTCATTGCCATTGTCATTTACATGCCGGATATAAGCCAGGGCGAAAACCGGTTCACAACCGTATCCCTCACAGCCGGCAACGGTGGAGATGGTACCGGTGGGGGCTACAGTGGTCTGGGCGGCGTTGCGAATACCGTAGGCATGAATCTTCTCTACAATCGCATCCCAATTCAGTTCGGGACGGCCATAATCATTGTGGAAATCCAGAATGCTGACCGGCGGTTGCCAGGTAATGTTTTCGGGGTCGTAAATCGATCCTTTAATGGCTGGGAATGCGCCACGGGTTTTTGCCAGTTCAATACTGGTTTGCATGGCATGATAGCGCACAAATTCCATCACCTGTGCACCAAATTCCTGTCCTTCAGGGGAGCCATAGCGGATACCAGCGTAATACATCATATCCGCCAGACCCATGATGCCTAATCCAATTCTACGAGCTCGCAGGGCTGCCTCGCGTAATTGGGGTACAGCCGGTACGTAGGCGTTGGCATCCACCACATTATCCAAAAAGATGGTGGATAGTTCTACATCTTTGCGCAGTTGTTCCCAATCGATAACCCCATTTTCATCGATATGGCTGGACAGATTGATAGAACCCAGACAGCAGTTTTCATAAGGTCCCAGCCATTGCTCGCCACAAGGGTTGGTAGCTTCCAGCTCGTACAATTGAGGAACGGGATTGGAGCGATTAGCCGCATCCAGGAAAAGCATTCCAGGTTCGCCATTGTGATGCGCCTGTTTTACAATTTTTTGGAAAAGATCCCGTGCTTTGACGGTGCGGTGGGTGAGGATCGGATATCCATCTGCTTCAATCTGGTCAATGGTGCCTTTGAAATTTTTATGTTCGGGATGGGCTACGTCCGGGAAACGCAAATCCCAATCACCATCATTTTCCACAGCCCGCATAAAATCGTCGGTAATTCCGACGGAGATATTGAAGTTGGTGATGGCGTTTTCATTGGTTTTACAGGAGATGAAATCTTCGATATCCGGGTGATCCACCCGTAAGACTGCCATGTTCGCACCCCGGCGCGTGCCCCCCTGGGCAACTTCACCAAAGGCGTGATCATAAACTCTTAAGAATCCGACCGGTCCGGTGGCATTGCCGGCGGAAGATTTTACAATGGAATTTTTGGGGCGCAGGCGGGAAAAACCGAAACCATTACCGCCGCCAGTCTGCTGAATGAGGGCAGCATCTCTGAGGGTCTGGAAGATGCCAGCCGAGGAGCGACCCATATCATCATCGATGGGCAACACAAAACAAGCCGCCAATTGTCCCAATGGTGTACCGGCACCGGTGAAGGTGGGGGAGTTGGGGAAAAAGCGTTTGTCGATCAGCATTCTATAAAATTCTTTGGCGCGTGCGATGGGATCGCCATCCCAGATTTCTTCTACTTTTGCAACGTGATAGGCTACCCGCCAGAACATTTCTTCGATCGTTTCAATCGGTTCTCCGTCATGACCACGCCGGAGGTAGCGCTTGACCAAAACCTGTCTTGAATTTTCTGAAAGTTCTATTGAGGGGAGTTCTTCGGGGAGTGGAGGGGTTGGCAGTAATCCGGAAACACTCACCTTTTGATTTGAATTTGTTACAACAGTCATTATATTCCTCCAAACAGGATTACGATTCGAGTAATCGATCAATTTCAGTTCTAATTGCATTCAGATCACCCAGACGCAAATAAACAATTGCGTATCGAATATAGGCGATCAGATCCAGTTCTTTTAAACCATTAAACGCCATATCGCCTACAACCCGGGATGAAACTTCAGCTCGTCCCAATTTTTGTAAGGACGTCTCGATGTCGGATACTAAATTATCGATTTCAGCTGCGCTAACCGGGCGTTTGACACAGGCAATACGGATACCCCGATGTAGTTTTTCGCGATCAAATTCCTCACGGGTACCGTCCCTTTTGATGATAAGTGGGGTTGCCAGAATGGATCTTTCGTAAGTGCTGAAGCGCTGGTGACAATTTTCGCATTTACGCCGTCGCCTTATGCCACCGCGCGCATCATGAGTCGTGTCAATAACCCTCGATTTTTCATCATGACAATATGGACAGTTCAAGAAAGCTCCCTAAAATCTGATGTAAGTATCATCAATAAAAAAATAAATCCTAATACAAAATTAAAAAACCCCTATATATGGGGGTAAAAAAATAATTAGCCATATATCTACGGTCTAGATTGTAGCATAAGAAAATTTTGACTGCAAGCGATTTAAGAAACGATTAGCTTAAAATTTTGAGGAAATTAGAAAATAAATCCTATAATAATAAATGGAGGAAAAATCAAATCAAATCACCATATATCCGGTGTCTATTTGGGGGGTATCACGCAGGAGATAGGGATAAGTTCCCATAATTGGTTACTACCCATCACAATGATCTGATTGCAAAAAAAGCAAATGTTAAGAAATTCCGTGAATGAGCGAGAAAAATACAGGAATTGGTGGGAGAATCAAAAAACACCGTGCGCGTTCCGGTGTTTTTTTCGTGCGTTTCAAAAAATTGTGGGAGTTATTTGAAACGCGCTGTGTGGAGTAAGTGGAAGGACCAATGGATCAAATTTTGAACGATGTAGTGGAGCGAATTCCTTCGGCTCATCCCCCTGCGTACGATTCTTACGGCAATGAAGGTAAAAGCAATAAGAACCTGGGAGGATGCCCGCTTAGCGTTGTGAGCGATTACGTAAGAAAGCGGGAATGTCTAAGTCGTCCGTATTGATCATGTGAGATTGGAATTCAGTGGGCGCCGCTGTGACTCTCTCTTGTCGATGGGGTGAGGAGGAAGTGTTGGGTTTTGCTTCATCACTTTTACTCACCGGTTTCGATTCAAAAACTGAGTTTTGTCGAACGCCGGCCCGATCAAATCCCGTAGCAATGACCGTGATACGCACTTCATCGCCCATGTTTTCATCGATGACAGCCCCAAAGATGAGGTTTACATCTGGGTGGGCAGTTTCCTTAATGATAGCAGCAGCCTGATTGACCTCAAAGAGTGTCAGGTCGGGACCGCCGGTGACATTAAAGAGAATACCGCGTGCTCCATCGATTGTGATGTCAAGAAGCTGACTGGAAATAGCTGCTTCAGCCGCAATTCTGGCACGATCCTCACCTGCAGCTCGGCCGACTGCCATCAACGCTGCGCCACCCTCGCTCATGATTGCACGAACATCAGCAAAATCAAGATTAATCATTCCTGGAACTGTAATTAATTCAGAAATACCTTGAATGCCTTGATGTAAGACATCGTCTGCGATACGAAATGCATCTTGCAAACTTGCTCGTTTGTCAACGATTTGCAATAAGCGATCATTCGGAATGACGATCAAGGTGTCTGCATGCTCTTTCAAGCGTGTAATACCACTTTCCGCTGATTTTGTTCGTCGAGCACCTTCAAAAGTGAAAGGTCGTGTGACTACACCAATGGTCAAAGCGTTAACTTCTTTGGCTATTTGAGCCACGATTGCCGCAGCACCTGTACCGGTACCACCACCTAAACCGGCGGTTACGAAGACCATGTCTGATCCACGTAATACTTCGTACAGATCCTCAGCAGATTCTTCGGCAGCTTTCTGACCAATTTCTGGATTACCACCCGAACCTAAACCTCGGGTAGTTTTATCACCAATACGCACCCTTGTTTCTGCTTTGGAAAGCAGTAACGCCTGTGCATCGGTATTGACGGCAATAAATTCTACTCCTGACATGCCTTCCAGGATCATGCGGTTTACTGCATTGCAGCCACCGCCGCCAACACCAACAACTTTAATTCTTGCAAATGATTCTGATTGAAAGTCCATTATCCTTCCTCCCGTAAATAGATTGCGGTCATGGTAAGATCTTCTGGAAATTATGGGGAAATCTTTTTAAGGAATTCCACAATCTTTCCAAACCAATCCGGACCATTTCCTTTCGATACAAATCGACCACCACCACGCGCAGGCATTGCCGATTCGTTCATCGCCAAAGCAAAATAGAGTAACCCAACACTGGTTGAATAAGCTGGTGAATGCAATTGATCCACCAAACCGATCAGGTTGTCAGGCCTTGCCAGTCGAACTGGCAACCCTAGAATCTTACTGGCCAGCGGGCGAATTCCTGGTAAAAGACTGCTTCCGCCTGTCAATACCATGCCGGCTGGTAATAAACCATCATATCCAGAGCGTTTAATCTCCTGCAGCACCAGTTCAAAGATTTCTTCAGTGCGAGCTTCGATCACATGTGATAAATCGCGTCTGGGAATTTGTGTTGCCTGGTCATCACCAAAGCTGCGAACCCGGAAGGATTCCTCTTCACTGACTTCAGCTTTGATGGCGTGACCATATTGCTTCTTCACTTTTTCAGCTTCATCCATGGGTAAGCGCAGACCATGTGCAATATCAGAGGTGATGTGATTGCCACCAATTGCCAGTACCATGGTATGCCATACATCTCCGTCAATGTATATGGCTAAATCCGTGGTACCGCCACCAATATCACAAACGATCACCCCCATATTGCGCTCCGTCTCGGAGAGAACAACCTCAGCCGAGGCGAGTGGATTGAGGATGAATTGACTGACCTGGATGCCAGCACCTTCGACAGCCTGCCGGATATTTTCAACCGTGGATTCAGCAGCGGTGATGATGTGGGCTTCCACCTCCAGGCGATAGCCGTGCATGCCAATGGGGGAGCGAATACCATCCTGTCCATCGACGATGAAACCGCGTTGGATCACATGCAATATTTCACGGTTATGCGGGATATTAACGGCTTGCGCTGCTTCTAAAGCGCGATGCATGTCATTGATATCAATAACCCCACCTGTGACGGCGGCCACCCCGCGATTATTTACAGAGGCAATTTGTGAACCAGCCAGACTCACGAAGGCTTCTGATACCTCTAATCCACAGGAACGTTGTGCTTTTTCCACAGAACGAGCCACTGATTGTGAGGCAGCAGCTAAATCAATGATGGAGCCTTTCTTAACACCTGAAGCGGGTTCTATGCCAACTCCAAGAATCCGTATGCCATGATCGCCTTCTATGCGGCCGATCAATGTACATACTTTGGTTGTTCCTATATCAATTCCAACGACAATTGGTTCTTCCATCTTTGATTTACTCCCGATAATATGGTCTGGTTGCAAATTCTATGCTAACCATGCTGGGATTCTTTCCTTCTTTAGAAAATTTCTCAATAAGTGCTTGATAAGCATTTAATTTATAATGAATGTCGCTTAAAGTCAATCCGACATACACATCCCATCCTTGTTCTGCTTTCCAACCTAATCCATGAGTTTGATTATATAGGATTTGTGAATTGGGAGGTAGAAAAGCGAGCAATTGATAGGCTGCATCTATCATTACCGGGTCAACCGTTTCTCCCCAACCTTGTAATTGGGCGATCGACAACTGGGTTATGGGGGTGTCCTCCTGCGTGGGTGTAGAGACAAATAATTCCTGTTCCTGGGGCGCAACAACCAGGGGAGGAGCAGCGGAGGCGTAAATTGTCAATAAATCTGCCACTTCACCGCGCGGTGGGATTAAGACACCTTCCTGGTCCATCCAGTAGGCTTGTTTTTCGGTCTGCCATACGAGGACTGGTTGGCGTTCAAAAGCAGAAATTTTAACCTGATTGGGTAATTCAACCGTTATGGTGATGTCTTTCAGTTCAGGGAAAGCGATCATCAAATCCTTTTGAACCTGGTGGGCGTCCATCCAGATGATTGACTCGCCATTGATTTTCATGACAGCATCCAGATCAGCAACCGTAAGCCTTGATAATCCACTCGTCTGGATTTGATTCACTTGAAATTCTGCAGAATTAAATAATAAATAAATTCCTACCAGGCAAAAAATGCCCAGAAAAAATGATAGAAACCGCCAGCCAATATTGATCGAGGAAATTGCCGGCAAGCGAATCTCAGCCCCAGTGGCACCGACTGCGTAATTAAACTGGCGTCGCGTGGTTTGTTTTGGCATGCTCGGATAGGCGACAGCGTAGACACCACGCCGGCTGACCATGGGGGCAGTTATTTTCTGATTGGGCGGTTGACTTACCCTGGTTGTGCGTTTTATTTTTTCTTCCGATTGTTGTTTTTGTCTCTCACGAACTATTGTAGCGCGGGAGGTGCCAATTGCATTTCTCATAGGGTTCTTCTCCGGTATTGGTGAATTGAACGCGAATTTTCTCTTTGACGATCCATTGCCAATTCAATCAGTCGATCAATTAATACAGTAAAGGAAATTCCACTTGCTTCCCAAAGTTTTGTGTACATGCTGATTTTCGTGAAACCAGGAATGGTGTTCAGTTCATTCAGGTAAATGCAATTTTCTTGTTTGTCAATCATAAAATCGACTCTTGCCATGCCAGCGCAATCAATCAGTTGATAGGCTTTAATGGCAGTTTCCTGGATTTGGGAAACCATCTCTGGTGGTAAGTCCGCAGGGATGATTAATTTCGAGATTCCATTGATGTATTTGTCATCATAACTATAGAACTCATCTCCGGGGATAATCTCGCCTGGTAATGAAACCTGGGGGAATTCATTCCCAAGCACTGAGATCTCAATTTCCATTGGTCTTTCCAAGCCGACTTCTGCCAGGATTCTACGATCATATTGGGCTGCATCCAGCAAGCCTTCTTTGAGTTGCTGGCGATTTTTACATTTGTTGATGCCGACCGAAGAACCCATATTCACCGGTTTTGTGAAATAAGGATAATGTTTCATGCTTTCTATTTTTTCAATTACCAGGTCGATGTCAGCTTCGATCTCTTTGCGGGTGAAAATCATGTCATCCACAACCGGTATTTGATTGGCGCGCATTACCTGTTTGAAGACGGCTTTATCCATACCAACGGATGAACCCAATACGCCAGCCCCCACAAAGGCAATATCGGTGATTTCCAACAAACCCTGGATGGTGCCATCCTCCCCGAAGGGGCCATGGGTGACCGGGAAAATGACATCCAATTTTTCAAATGGGGTCAGCATAATTCCTTCATGACGACGATCGCGCGCGTAAAGCGTATGACCACCTGGTTCGGCAATCAATGTAGTGGATGTTAATCCGCTGAAATCTTTGTTTTCAAAAGCGGTTAACACGTCTGATCCAACCAACCAGACGCCTTCGTGGGTGATACCAATTTGAACCACCTTGTATTTTTGGCGATCAATCTTCTCCAAAATGGAACGAGCAGAGAGTAGTGATATTTCATGCTCTCCCGACCTGCCGCCAAATAAAATCCCTACTGTTAATGGGTTCATTGAGATGCCTTTCCGTGATTTGCATTGTTGTTATTTTGAGTGTGATCGAACCCAATCATTTCAACCTCTAACTCCAGATCTACATTGAATTCTTTTTTGACAGTTTTTTGAACATGTTGCACCAGATCATTAATGTCCTTCGCTGTTGCTTGATCTGAATTTACAAAGAAATTAGCGTGCACTTCACTGACCTTAACACCGCCCACTGTATAACCTTTGAGCCCGGCTGCTTCAATTAATTTGCCGGCATAATCTCCGGAAGGGTTCTTAAACATTGATCCCATACTTGCTCCGGGAGGTTGTGTTCTGCGACGATGTTCACTAAAAGAATTCATCCTTTCCTTAATCAATTGCGGGTCATCATATTGGCATTTAAGCGTTGCTGATAAAATGACACTGCCTTCCTGCTGGCGTTTTAAGATACTGCTGCGATAGTTGAATTGGAAATCTTCATTTTTCCAGACAGATTTCCCCTTTTCATGTTGCAAGATTTCAGCCAACAATAAGTTGCTGTGCATATCACTACCATGTGCACCAGCATTGCCATAAATTGCGCCCCCGATCGTTCCAGGGATGGTGCCAGCCCATTCCAGCCCGGATAAGCCTGCTAATGCGGCTTTTCTAGCGACTAACCCTAAATTGGCACCGGATTCGACCCACAGGGTGGGGTGCTCACCCGAGATTTTTATTTCGATTTTCTTGGCGTGATTGAGGATCACCAGACCATCGAAACCCTCATCACTGAATAAAATGTTGGATCCAGCTCCCAAAAGGAAAAACTTTAGCTGATGATCCCAACAAATTTGAACGACCTCTACCAGCTCATCGATATTCCTTACAGTAACCAACCAGGCAGCCATCCCACCAACACGGGCGGTAGCAAAATTTTTAAGAGGCACTTGCTGTTGCAGCCTGTTCCCGAATTTATTTTCGAGCATACCAATTGCTTGTAGATCAGTCATGAGGTAAAAACCTTTATGCGTTCTTGAAGTACTTGATTAATTTATGAACAACTTCTTTTTTGTTGGGAATCGATGATCGATTTTTTTCAGCTGCTTTCGACTTTCGATCAAAGCTGCCTTTTTCCTCTGGAAGGATGATAGTGGGTAGAAAGGTGAACAAATTAACTTTCTGCACATCAGTTTCCAAATCATCTTCATATTTCATTGTGCATCTCCTTTTGGGTCAGTCTGGTTAAAACGTTTTTACTTATTTTTGTTGCATCACCGGCAGAAAACACCAGCATGACAGCACCGGAAGGCAGATTCTCAACCAGATAATCGCTGATCTCATCTAAAGAAGGGATATAGTGAGTGTCAGGATGTTTCATAGCAGCAACTACCTGTTCTGATGAAAACCCATCGTCTTTTTCTCGTGAGGCATAGATCTGACTGACAATCACATGGTCAGCCTGATCGAAGGAATTTGTAAATTCATCAAATAAAATCTTAGTGCGCGAGTAAGTATGTGGCTGCCAGACTGCCCAGATACTTCTATTTGGATAACAACTTCTGGCGGCCTGCAGGGTTGCCCGGATTTCGGTGGGGTGGTGGGCATAGTCATCAATGATTGTGATCTGATTGACTTCCCCCAGAATATCAAATCTGCGCGCTGTGCCACTAAATTCAGACAGAGCCTGTGCTGCTGCAATCAGATCCAAACCCAGGGTGTGCGCTACCGCGATGGCAGCCAGCGCATTCAGAACATTGTGCATACCCGCAACACTCAGATTGAGATTGATGAGATGTTCGGCTGCCGGCTGGGTGTTTTGATAGACATTGAATCGATAGCCACCGATCTGGTTGGTTTGGATATCTTGTGCCTGGTACGTACAGTCTGGTGTCTTGCCGTAAGTAATAATAGCAGGATGATTCAATAAGGGCAGCAATTTTTGATTGCCAGCATCTTCCCGGTAGATGAAAACATGCCCATCAGAAGGTATTTTTTCGGTGAAGGCTTTAAAAGCCTGGAGGTAATCTGAAAAGGTCGGAAAACAATCAGGATGATCATGTTCCAAATTGGTGATCACACCGATGCTGGGTGATAAACCCAGAAACATGCGATCATACTCATCTGCTTCGATCACGAAATAATCGCCTGATCCAAAATGGGCATTACTACCAAGATTTTTTGAGACACTACCGATGATATAACTGGGATCAAGCCCCATTTTTTGCAGCATGGTTGCGATCATTGCTGTGGTGGTAGTTTTTCCATGTGTTCCTGCAACGGCGATTCCTTTTTGATCTTTCATCAACTCGCCAAGAATTTCGGAGCGTTTATACACAGGTATATGAGCAGAATGAGCAGCCTGAACTTCGGGATTACTATCGGGGATGGCTGATGAGCGAATTACCAGATCCACTCCTGCTATGTGATCTGCAGCATGACCCTGATAAACCGGGATACCAGCAGAAATCAAATCGCGGGCTAAATCGGAGATTTGTTGATCTGAGCCACTTACGGCATATCCCTTTTCTTTCAGGAAGCGGGCAATCGCAGACATACCTGTGCCACCAATACCAATGAAGAAAACGCGTTGTTTCATAGAAACACCACCAGAACAAACACGAAAGCGATGGCGACAGCGAAATAAATGATTGGTGCTCCTAAAACTGCGGGGGGCATAAATGCAAGCAACTCCTGGGCGACGATGCCAATTTCGGAATTGATGTCTGGTTGCAGAATAAAGGCGAAAGGATAGGCAGCATCATCCAGAAAAAACCATAAACTTCCAAAAACGAGATACCCGTTAACTGCTCCTAAAAATAGACCTAAGAGAACATCCTGAAATTTTTCCCGGATGAATCTGCCTGAACTGGCTAGTTTTGGAAATTTTGGCGTCTGATAACCGAAAAATACCAATCCCATCAGCAAAATGGTTCTTAACCAGAAAAATGAATCCGGATTGTTGACCATGAGCGTGTCACGAACGAAGGGCACAAAGCGTTCCATCACAGAAAGCACAAACAGAGCCAGGATTACACTAAAACTGACCAGTAATTCCCTTGCCCAACCTCGCATAGCGCCGATTAAGGCAAATAAACACACGTACATCCAAAAGATAACATCTAATGAAATCATACATGACCACCTTTCTGGCTGTCTACGCTGGACTGTTGGATTATCAAATTTCCAATTTGTTGTGCGGCGTCGGGTTTCGATAACGATTTCATTGCTGATCTCATTTCATTTAATTTTTGCGGCATATCAAATAACCGAATAATTTCATTCAACAATTCTTTGTCCATCATTTCATCCGGCAGCAGAATAGCCGCATTATGGTTGACAAGGAATTGGGCGTTCACTTTCTGATAGCGCCAGGCATAAGGATACGGGACTATGATGGCTGGTAAACCAAAAAATGGTAATTCACCGAGTGTGGACGCCCCACCTCTGCATACACACAAATCCGCACAGGAGAAAGCTGCGGACATTTCTTCATGCAGGTAGGGAAAAATGTGATAATGATCAGATAATTCTGGTGGAAGTTCGGAATACTTTTTTTGTATCTCATCCCAATCAAAGTTACCTGTGATGTGAATAATTTGGGCTTTTTGTAATAATATATCGAGATTATTTTTGATAGCCTGATTGATATTATGTGCGCCTTTGCTACCGCCATAGATCAACAATACAGGTAACTCATCATTTAAATTGAATATTTTTCGAGCTTCCGCATCTGAATATCGGGTCAATTCTTTGCGTAGTGGGTATCCAGTAACCACCATATTTTTGGTTTGGTTAAAAAATTGTTTAGAGTTCTGTGTAGTCAGGGCGATTGCATCCGCGAATTTTGCAATAAACTTCAACGCAAAACCTGGTTCAATGTCCGGAACATATAAGACGGAGCGCTTCTTAAATCCTGCGACAGCCATTGGGGCAGCCAAATACCCTCCGGTATAAAAAATGACATCCGGTTGGTATTCTCTCAAAATCCGGGCAGATTTAATGACACCTCTGAATAATTTGTAAAAATTTCCGGGCAAAGAACGTAAACCAATTCCATGCACACCAGCTGCTGGAATTTCCCGGAAAGGGAGGTTGAGACGTTTCACTAACTCAGCTTCCATGCCACCTTCTCCACCGACCCAGAGAATATCACTATAACTGCCTTCCATGGCTTGCAGGACGGCGAGTGCGGGGTACACTCCTCCGCCTGTCCCGCCAGCGCAAATCAACAACCGCACTATAAGAACTCCTTTCCTGAATTTTTTTGATCTGATTTACTCTGCCAACACTTAAAATGAATCCGATTCCAGTCAGAATCGACACCAGACTTGAACCACCCAGACTAAAGAATGGAAGCGTGTTACCACCGATCGGGACGATGTTAAAAAGACTGGCCACGTTAATGAAAGCTTCTAAAACGATCCAGGAACTAATCCCGCCAGCGATCAATCGGCCGGCTAGATTTTCACTTTCCAGGGAAATCTTGAAACCTCTCCATAATAAAAGTAGAAATAAAATTATGACAACGATACTACCCATTAATCCTAACTCTTCAGCGATGACTGTAAAAATGGTATCGGATTGCCCAACCTCTAAGCCGGTGAATTTCACCGTGCCCTGACCGATGCCGACACCAAAGAAACCTCCATTGACAACCGATTCAATCGAACGTTTCACCTGGGTTAATGCCTGATGAGGATCGTTATAACCGGTGATGAACTGTCCCCAACGGGTACTACCTGTGCTGGTGACACGAATAATGATAAAAAAGGTTAACACGGCAACACAACCAATCAGCACGATTTGTTTCCAATCCAAATTTGACAGGAAAAGGATAATGCCACTGATCATGACCAATGTTAAAACAGCACTGAAATCGGGTTCCAGGGCTAATAACACACCGGTTCCACCGATGATAAATCCGATCGGAACTACCCAAAAGGTAAATTTTTTGAGACTTTCCTGCTTCTCTTTAATCCAGAAAGATAAATAAAGGATGATTAAAACCTTGGATATTTCTGAAGGTTGCACACTGCCATCAAAAAATGTGCGTGTGGAACCATGTTTGAACGAACCGACGATCAGGACTAGGAAAAGAACCGCCCAGGTAGCCAGTAAGGCGGGTAACATGAATTTTTTCCAGACCCTATAATCAATCCAGGCGATAAAAAATGCTCCTGCTAGACCCGTTAATCCAAATATTGCCTGTCTGGAGACATAATTCCAGGGTGTAGTGGGTTCACTCGCATAGTAAGCCATCGGCATGGAAGCCGAATAAAGGATCACCAGTCCAAATAAGTAAAGCGCCAGAACAATTAACACCAAAGGAAAATCAATCGTCTTCAAAAAGGGAATTTTGATGGCTGGTTGGGTTGATTTGTTAATTTTTATTGGAGTTGTTGAACCCATGCTTTAAACCTTTCTCCTCTCTCTTCAAAATCCTTGAATTCGTCGTAGCTGGTGCCACCGGGAGATAATAAAACGATGTCACCAGGCTTTGCGATTTTACTGGCCGTGATCACAGCCTCTTGAAGATGATTACAAATATCCACAGTGAATTTCAGATTTTCAAATTTCATTGTCTGGATATAGCTGTATATTTTTTCTGCTGACGCACCGAACAGGATCACATGATCCACTTTTTCGTTTGTGAGTTGTAGTAATTTCTCCCAGGGCAGATTCTTATCTTTGCCTCCCAGGAGGAGTACAATCGGTTCATGAAAAGCTGAGATGGCTGCCATTGAACGCTCCGGTGCGGTGGCAATCGAATCATCAAACCATTGAATGCCATTCCATTCGCGGACAAATTGTAAGCGGTGCGGAACACCTTTGAACGCTAAAATTGCATCCTTGATGAGCGCTGGTTTAAAACCCAGCACGGATGAAATAGCACAGGCAGCCAATACATTGTATACATTGTGTTCCCCGCGCAGGGGAATATCTTTCAGGGAGCAAATCTCAATCAATTGACCGTTTTGTCTCATCCAGATCGAATCGTTCTGGAGAAAAGTACCTTCTTCGTGTCTGGAAAGTTGTGATATACCAAAACTTATTAAATTACCCTTGACCATGCCCCGCAGATTGAATGAGCCGGGATCATCCCGATTGAGGATGGCAACATCATTTATCGATTGATATTTAAGAATGTTGGCTTTCGCAGCAGTATACGCTTCCAAGGTGCCGTGTCGATCCAAATGGTTGGGGGTGATATTCGTGATAACTGCAATCTGCGGGGATTTGGTCATCAACTCAAGCTGAAAACTGGACAATTCCAAAATAACCAGATCGTTATGTGTAATTTCATCCAGCTGATTAATCAGTGGATTCCCGATATTGCCACCTACCCAGATTTTTTGGTCTGAGCCGGCTGCTTTTTTGGCAATATCACCCATCAGTGAAGTTGTGGTTGTTTTTCCGGCAGAACCGGTGATTGCCATCACCGGACAGGTTACGGCTTCCATGAAAATCTGTGAATCATTTGATAAGGGGATATTGCGCCGGGTTGCTTCAATTATCAACGGAATATCAAGCGGAACACCTCCGGAGACACAAACCAGATCGATTCCATTCAAAATCTCCAGGGGATGGCCACCCAGAACCCAATGAATGGAGACATCAGTTAATTGTTCTATCGCAGATTGTAAATCCCCTTCAGGACGGCCATCATTCAGGGTGACATTTGCACCGTGTTTGGATAAATAGCGCGCCAGAGCTAAACCCTGCCGGGCTGCACCAATAATCAAAACTTCTCTGTTGATCCAATTCGTTTTCATATCAATGCCAATGCAATCCCGATTAACGCAGCAATCAAACTGACCAGCCAGAACCGCTGTACCACCTGGGTCTCGCTCCAGCCACTCAATTCGAAATGGTGGTGTAATGGAGCCATCTTAAACAAGCGTTGTCCTCCCGACATTTTGAAATACGCAACCTGCAACATAACACTGAGCGTCTCGCTCAAGGGAATAATTGCGATGATGGGAAGCAATAACCATTGTCCGGTCATCAAAGCCACTACAGCCAACGTAGCTCCTAAAGCCAGAGACCCTGCATCACCCATGAATAATTGAGCAGGGTGAACATTGAACCATAAGAAGCCAAAAATCGCGCCGACCAGCGTGAAACAGAAACGCCCAAGATAGAATTGCCCCTGAATCAATGCGATCGCTCCAAAGGCTGTAAAAGCGGTTGCTGAGATTAAGCCAGCCAGACCATCCAAACCATCCGTTAAATTAACCGCATTTGAAAAACCAACGATGGCGACAATGGCAATGGGAATATAAAAAATACCCAGAGGGATTTCCATTTTCAGGCTCGGCCAGAACATCTCCGGGACGTCTAAAACATATTTAAGGATGATGGCAATGAAGGTTGCAATAATGATTTGAAGGATAAATTTCGTGCGTGCTCGCATCCCTATCCCATTTCTTGTGCCGCGAATACCTTCCCAATCATCGATCATACCTAATATGCTATAAACAATTAATGTGCCTAATGGAAGTAAAACAGAACGTCCTAACACGTTTAACCCGAGTAAGGACGCCGCGTTCAGTAAGAGTGTAAGTAATGCAACCGGAGCAATAAACATTACTCCACCCATCGTGGGAGTGCCCATTTTACTGATATGCGAATTAGGACCTTCCACCCGGATAACTTTGCCAATTTTGAAATGTTTTAATATGCGGAGTAATGGTGGTCCCCAAATGACTGCCATTAAAAAGCTGATACCACTTAACGCTAATGCCATAGGAGCTTCGGTCATTCTTCCACCTCCAGGGCATAAACGATTTGTTCCATGTGTAAGCCATGCGACCCTTTTACAAGGACCACATCGTCTTTCTTAAATGTACCGTGCAAAATGTTTATCGCCTCATCCACAGTGTCAACACTGGTGATCATCTTCTCAGGTAATCCTGATCGTTTGGCAGCCATCGCAATGATTCTGGCCCTTTCACCTACCGTGACCAATCTCTTTACCACCTGGGCGGCTCGAACGCCAACCATGACATGACCCTGTTCTTCGTAAGGTCCTAATTCATACATATCTCCTAAAACAGCGCATTTTTGACCCTGTAATTCATCCAACAAATTTAATGCAGCCAGCACCGAATCAGGGGATGCATTATATGTATCATCCAAAATGAGGGCACCGGTTGGTGTCGAAACTGCAGCCAGCCTTAATTGCGTGTGCCCTTGTTGTAATCCAGTGATAATTTCTTGCCAGGTTAATCCCTCTGCCAGACCAACCGCGGCCGCTCGTAATGCAGTATGCACTGAGTGCTGTCCAATTAAGGGGACTCTCAAAAACAGACGTTCATTTTTGTAATGCAAACAAAAACGAATGCCCTGTAAACCTAATCCTTCTATTTGATCAGCCCAAAGATGTGCCAGGGGGTTCAAACCGTAAAACAATACCTTTGCCGCTGTTTTTTCAGCCATCGGTCGTACCCAGGGATCATCATAATTCAGGATAGCAGTCCCGGTTGAAGGTAAGTATTCAACTAACTCTGCTTTCCCACTCGCAATTGCTTCTAATGATCCTGCTCTTTCGGCATGGACTGCGCCAATATTGGTGATCACACCTGTGATAGGTTCAGCAATTTCACAGAGAAGTTTGATTTCTCCGGGAACATAAAATCCCATTTCAAGGACAGCTCGTTGGTGTCTTTCTGTCATTCTCAAAATGGTCAGCGGTAATCCAATCTCATTGTTCAGATTTCCGATGTTTTTTAGGGTTCTGTATTTCTGACTGAGGACCTCAGCAACCAATTCTTTTGTTGTTGATTTACCGACTGAGCCGGTGATTCCGATGACGCGTATATTGAGTTTCCTGCGCCAAAATGAAGCAATCTTCTGTAAGGCAACCAGCGAGCTGGAAACTAACAATGTCACCGGTTGATCAAAAGGAGGCAGGTTTTCAGGTAAATGCTCATTTCTGAGATCCAGAACCGGATATTGCGAATCCACTTCTTTTTCAATCAGAACAGCTTGAGCACCACGACGAAAAGCGTCATTCACAAATTGGTGACCATCCTGTTGCTCACCTTCAAGTGCAATAAACAGAGCAGCTGGAATTACCTGTCTCGAATCAACCGCTGCCTCGCTAATAATTTGCGGGGCAGTCGGTCTGGTTAGGGTTAAGGCTTCTAAAATATCAGCTACTGTTAACATTGTTTCCTTATTGATTACTCGCCATTTCCATTCGAATATGGTCTGGTGGTATATCCATTAAGATTACCAAATTTTCCACGATTTCACTGAATACAGGTGAAACCACAACAGAACTCCAGATACTGGATTGTGGCTTTTCCAGCCAAATATAGACAATAAATTTAGGATCATCTGCCGGACCCCAACCTACAAAGGATGCATTCGTTTGACCAGCCACATAACCCTGTGGGCTGGGAATTTCGGCCGTACCGGTTTTACCAGCCAGGCGATAACCGGGGACCATCGCCTCAGAGGCTTCATTTTCCAATGAATTGGCAAGCATCTCGGTGACTGTATGGGCTGTCTCAGGTTTGATGGGTGTGGCAACAATTTTTGGGTTGTAGTAACGGATTCTGCCATCCTGAACAACGGCTTTCTGGATGTGGGGGG